>OGFB01000001.1_pt1 | contig 287112 bp, 180 predicted proteins | sample 1570801 | NCBI WGS metagenome assembly OGFB01 (sample SAMEA2581969, study PRJEB24529) | metagenome | biome: Human gut stool | place: China | collected 2011 | reverse complement strand
ACGGTACGGCTAAGAAATCAGCCTTCACCGGTTCTGCAGCGGTTGTAAAGTCGGAGGACATTGCCAAGAGTTCTGTTGCAAACCCGGTTGACGCTCTTACCGGTAAGGTTTCTGGTGTGCAGATTAATTCATCTACAGGACAGCCTGGTCAGGAGAGCTTCAGCATCCGCATCCGCGGTGTCAGCTCCATTAATGCCGGCAACGACCCGTTGGTTATTCTCGATGGTGCTCCTTACGACGGCGACATGAACTCAATAAGCAATCAGGACATCGCCTCAATGACCGTCCTGAAGGATGCAGCCTCTGCGGCTCTTTACGGTGCGCGTGGTGCCAACGGTGTTGTCATCATCACAACAAAAAGCGGCCGCGAGGGTACTTCCTCAATCACTGTCGACGCTAAGTGGGGCTCTAACTCAAAGGCGCTTCCTGAGTACAATTACGTAAACAATCCAGCAAAATACTACGAGCTGTGGTACACAGCACTGAACAACTATGCACAGGACAAACTCGGATATAGCGCAGATCAGGCATATCTGTGGGCAAACGAAAATCTTACAGCCAACAATGCGTACGGTCTTGGATATAACGTTTACACTGTGCCCGAAGGACAGACACTGATAGGCATGAACGGCAGACTCAACCCTAACGCAACACTCGGCCGCGTAATCAGCTACAACGGCAATCAGTACACATTGCTGCCTGACGACTGGCGTGACGCCTCTTATCAGAATGGCCTGCGCCAAGAGTACACTATTACTGGTACAGGCAGCAATGCCAAGGGCTCTTTCTATGGTTCTGCCAACTATCTGAGCAACGAGGGTATCACGATGAACTCTGACTATGAGCGCTTCACCGGCCGTCTGAAGGCAGACTATCAGCTTAGAGACTGGTTCAAGCTCTCTGGTAACATGAGCTACACTCACTCTAACTCTAACTACCTCGGCAACGACGGTTCAAGCTCTGACTCAGGAAACCTCTTCGCCGTCAACAACGTTGCTCCTATCTATCCTATCTATGTACGCGACGGCAATGGAAACATCATAATTAACCAGTCTACAGGTCTTCCTACTTACGACTATGGAGACGGTGACGTCATCGGCATTTCACGTCCTGTCTATACACAGGCCAACCCGTTCAGCGACATACAGCTTAACACCGACAATATCGAAGGTAACGCCCTCAACGCTGTCGGAGCTGCTGAAATCCGCTTCTTGAAGGACTTCAAGTTCACATCGACAAACAGCATAATGCTTGACGAGTCACGCCAGACAAACACATCTCAGAACCTGTTCGGACAGACAGCGTCTATGGGTGGCAGCATATCAAAACACCACACACGTACATGGGCTTATAACTACCAGCAGTTGCTCAACTGGCATCGCCTGTTCGGCAAGCACGATGTAGAGGTTATGCTCGGTCATGAGTATTACCGCACACGTGGCTATGTGCTCGTAGCTTCAAGAACAAACATCTTCTCTTTGACAAATACAGAGCTTTCTGGTGCCATCACTGACGGTACAATGGATTCTTACACAACTGACTACAATACTGAAGGTTACTTCGGTCGTGCACAGTATAACTACGACAACAAGTACTTCGGTTCAGTTTCTTATCGTCGTGATGCTTCTTCACGCTTCCACCCGGATCACCGCTGGGGTAACTTCTGGTCATTAGGTGGTGCATGGATCATCAGCAAGGAAAAATGGTTCAACGCTCCTTGGGTTGACGAGTTGAAGTTCAAGGCTTCTTACGGTGAGCAAGGTAACGACAACATCGGCAACTACCTCTACACCGACACTTACTCAATTCAGGACTCTAACGGAAGCATATCTTTCGTTCCTTCTACAACAAAGGGTAACGAGACAATCTCTTGGGAGAAGAGCGGTAACTTCAACACAGGTTTCGAATTCTCACTCTTCCGCGGACGTCTTGCCGGTGGTATCGAGTACTTCTATCGCAAGACCAGCGACATGCTTGCATGGTTCACACTGCCTCCTTCGTTCGGATACAGCGGCTACTATGACAACATCGGTGATATGACCAACCAGGGTATCGAGGTTGAACTCGACGGAACTATCATCCGTACAAAGGATATGGAGTGGGGCGTTAACGTAAACTTCACAGCATACAAGAACGAAATCACCTCTATGCCTACAGAGAACAAGACATACACAATCGACGGCGTTGAAGGCTATAGCAATGGCAACTACTTCTATGGCGAAGGCGAGCCTATCTATACTTTCTATCTGCCTAAATACGCCGGTGTAGATCCTGAGACAGGTGAGGCTCTGTATTGGAAAGACGTTACAGATGAGAATGGAAACGTAACAGGCCAAGAGAAAGTGACCGACCCGAGTACAGCTACAATGCACCTCTGCGGAACAGCTCTTCCTGATGCCTATGGTGGTTTCGGCACACGCTTCTCTTACAAAGGCTTCGACTTCTCTGCCGACTTCACATATCAGATCGGAGGTCAGGTTTACGATTCTTCTTACGCAAGCGCAATGGGTACAAGCAAGGGATACCAGTTCCACTCTGACATCCTGAACGCATGGACTCCAGAAAACCCCAACACCAATATTCCTCGTCTGCAGTATAACGACCAGTATACGAACTATCAATCTGACAGATTCCTGACAAGTGCGTCATATCTCTGCCTGCAGAACGTTAACATTGGTTACACTCTGCCCAGCAACCTCACATCAAAGATTGGCATAAGCAAGCTGCGCGTATATGTTACAGGCGCAAATCTCTGGCTTTGGTCTAAGCGTCAGGGACTCGATCCACGTCAGAGCCTGTCAGGTGGCACATCTAATGCATATTACTCACCTATCCGCACAATCTCTGGAGGTTTGACAGTTACATTCTAAGCTAAAAATAAAAACGGAATAAAAACATGAAAAAGATATTAATATACGGATTAAGTCTGGTCCTGATGGCCGTTTCATCAACATCACTGACCAGCTGTATAGATGAGACTCAGCCTACGAGCGGTGCCACCGAGGACCAGGTTCAGCAGTCTGCTGTTGCCACAAAGGGACTCCTGATGGCCATTCCGGCTTATCTCAATGCCAACTATTTCGGATCAACCCGCGTTGACTGGGCTTTCGGTTATGGTGCGATGATGCACATCCGCGACTGTATGACACAGGATGTTGCGCATGTTTACAGTGACTATAACCAGTTCTCGGGCTGGGCCACACTGCTTTACATCGACCGCCTTTATCGGAACACACAGTATCTGTGGAACTATCAGATGAAGCTGGCTTCAACATCCAACAACCTTATTGCAGCCGTCGACTCGACAAGCGCAACTAACGAGCAGCTCGGATATCTTGCTGCCGGCTACGCTTACCGTGCAATGATTTATCTGGACATGGCACGTGAGTATGAGTTCCTTGACAACGACAAGACACAGCCTGTAAGTCCTGAAGGCAACAGCGTAAAGGATCTTACACTGCCTATCGTTGACGAGAACACTACAGAGGCTCAGGCGCGCAACAATCCTCGCGCCAAAAAGGACGATATGGTTGCCTTCATTCTCAATGACCTGCAGAGAGCTGAGAAATGGATAGGATACCTGAATCTGTCCGACAAGACTCTGCCTCACCTCGACGCTGTTTATGGACTTTATGCACGTCTGTACATGTGGACAGAGAATTATCCTATGGCTGAGAAGTATGCCCGCATGGCTATCGATAACGCCACCACTTCGCCTATGACTGAGACTGACGCCCTGAACACTACTACAGGTTTCAACGACGGCACGAAATGGATGTGGGCTTCACAGCAAACCAAGGAGTCTCTCTACAGCAATCTTGCCAACTGGACATCATTCCTGAGCTGCGAGACATACTTCGGTTATGGCTCTACAGCTGCATCTCCTGTTATGATTGACGCAAGCATGTATCAGCGTCTGAGCGACAGCGACTGGCGTAAGCTTATGTGGAAAGCTCCTTCAGGCTCACCTCTATATGGCAAGAACACTTACATCGACAATGCTCTCGGTGAAGCGCTTCCAAACTATGCATCGCTCAAGTTCCGTCCGGGCGAAGGCAACACAGATACATATTCTACCGCATGTGTTACAGACTATCCTCTGATGCGTGTTGAAGAAATGTACTTCATAGAGGCTGAGGCAGCAGCTCATCAGGATGCAGCACGTGGAAAGCAGCTTCTTGAATCGTTCATGAAGACTTACCGCGACTCGAAATATTCTTGCAAAGTAAGCTCTACTGACGACGTAGTTGAGGAAATCGTTTTCCAGAAGCGTATCGAACTTTGGGGCGAAGGCCAGACATTCTTCGACATCAAGCGTCTGAACTATCCTGTTGTCCGTGGATATGAGGGCACGAACCACTCTGAAGACGAGCGTTACAACACTACCACACGTCCTTGCTGGATGAACTGGGCATTTGTACTCACTGAGGAAAACGGCAATGCCGGACTTACCGGTTTCAACAACCCTAACCCAAGTTCAACTTATACACCTTGGACTGGTCAATAAAAACAATAAAAACGAATTATCATTATGAAAAGAATATTCAATTATTGCACAATGCTTCTCGTCTCTGTTCTGGCTTTCTCGCTGGGATCTTGTACAGACGAGTATGAATATACTCCAGCTATGGCCGAAGGAGAGCAGGTTTATTTCAGCAATGCTCTTTCTTCAACCGTTGAACTGAATTCAACCCAGAGCAGCATACAGATACCTGTAAACCGTATACAACGCAGCGGCGCGCTTACCGTGCCTCTTGAAGTTTCTGTTCCGGAGAACAGCAATTATCAGGTTTCTTCAGAGGTAACTTTCAATGACGGCGACTCTGTTGCTTACATCAACGTAAGTTATGATCCTTCAGCTATCGAATATGGCAAATATGACACCATAACCGTAGCTATCAAGGATGCCCAGTACACAACTCCTTATGGTGCTTCAACTTACACTTTCGCAGCTGGTCTGTCTGAATGGAAGACAATGACCAACAAGGGTTACTTCCGCGATGGTATTGTTGCCAGCTTATATGGACTTGATGTCATGACATATCAGGTTGAGGTTCAGGAGAATGTTCTTACACCTGGCAAATACCGTGTAATAGCTCCTTATGGAGCTGGAACAGAATTCTACAATACATACGTAGATGTAGACAGCCCTGTATTCAAATGGACCGGCGAGACAAGCACAAGCATTGTCATAGATGCAACTGACCCTAACTATGTTTACATTGACGGCGACTTCTATACCGGACTTGACGATGGCATGAGCGCTGACGGTCGGGGAGCACTCCATGTGTTCAGTTATGTTTATTACTATCTGCTTAACGGTAACAGTCTCGACGCTGTCAAGGCTAACGTTCCTGAACTGTTCGGTAAACTGGAGGATGGCATAATAACATTCCCTGAGAACTGCTTGCTTGCCAACTTTGACGGTTCGATGAATCCTATGTATTATGCGAACAGTTCTGATCTGGCTGTAGCTCTTCCTGGATATGAGATTACCGACTATTCTACATCATTTACTTATTCAGGCCGCTTCACTGATGTTGCAGGAAACAACTATGCACAGGGCACTATCACTCTAGGTGCTGATGTAGCATCAGCAAAATATTTGGTTGCAGCTGACGGTGACGACGTAAACGAAATCATAAACGCTGTTAATGAAGGCACAATCGAAGCTAACGAGATAAAGGCTACTTCAGAGGTCAAAGTTGCTATCTCAGAAAGCGGAAAATATAACATGATTGTTATTGCTTACGATTCTGAGGGCGAGATGAAAGCTCATTCTTCTACATCTTTCACATTTGACACCGGCGGTTCTGGCTCTGCCAATTGGACTGCATATAGCACCGGAACATACAACCAGAACTATTATCCAAACTTTGTAAGCGATGAGAATAACAATCCGGTAGGTAATCCGTTTGGTGACGGTTCATACTCAACAACTCTCTATGTTGACCAGAATGATCCTAATCACTATAAACTGGAGCCATGGCTGTTGAACAACCTTTCATTTGAATTTAATGTTGACAGCAACGGCATCATAACCTTCAGCGATGTCAACACAGGTGTAGATTCTGAGACTGGCTATGGCAACATCCTTGCTACCAATGCTACAGAAATAATAAATAATGGTACAGCGTATAGTTTCATCGATGAGAGTGGTGCATATGTATTTGGATTGATGTATTATGTCAACTATAACAACAGCTATGGCTGGTTAGGCGGTGCACTTGAGACATTCACTCCGTCAAGCAATGGAGCTTCAATGATTATGAGACATGGCACTACAAGTCTCAAAAATATTAACAAGATCAGCAATCCTGTTAAGTCGGTTACAGCAGGCCATGCCAAGAACTTCATCGCTGCTCCTGTTGACGCAAATACATTGAAGCTGAAATAAATGATAACACAGCTGACGTTGCTTAATATTTAGCTATAAAGCTTTTATATAAGTGACAAGCTGAAATAAATAGAAAAGGCCCCGCCAAGACTTGCACTTCAAGTCATGGCGGGGTCTTTGTATGTAGCTTATATGTAATATTATACAGGAAAAGTCATGTCATTTATGCCTACCAAACATATTTTCGATATTCTGCATTTATGACATGCAAATTTCTATTGAGTGTCAGAACATCTTGCTTACGCGCTTTATGCCTTCAACAAGAACGTCTATCTCCTCCTTTGTGTTATACATGGCAAACGAGGCTCTCACCGTGCCCTGTATGCCGAGACGTATCATGAGGGGCTGGGCACAGTGGTGACCGGTGCGAACGGCTATGCCGAGACGGTCGAGCAGCGTGCCCATGTCGAGATGGTGGATGTCGCCTACGAGGAACGAAACCACGGCGTCTTTATCATTGGCCGTGCCGAAGAGTCTGATGCCGTCTATCTCCTGCATCCGCTCCATACAATACTTTGTGAGTTCCTGCTCATGACGCGAGATGTTGTCGATGCCTATCGAACTGATATAGTCGATGGCTGTGGTAAGGCCGTGAGTGGCAACATAGTCGGGCGTGCCGGCCTCAAACTTAAACGGGAGATGCTCAAACACGGTCTTCTCAAAGCTTACGCTCTCTATCATCTCGCCTCCGCCCTGATACGGCGGCATGAGGTCGAGCCAGTCTTCCTTTCCGTATAGCACGCCTACGCCTGTAGGACCATACATCTTATGTCCGCTGAAGGCAAAGAAGTCGCAGTCTATGTCCTGTACGTCAACGGCAAAGTGAGGAGTGCTCTGTGCACCGTCGACCATGACGGGAACGCCGTGCTCGTGGGCTATGCGCACAATCTCCTTAACAGGGTTTACCGTTCCGAGGACATTGCTTACATGCGTAACGCTGACTATCTTAGTGCGCTCAGTAAACAGCTTTTCGTATTCGTCGAGCAGCAGTTCGCCTTTGTCGTTCATCGGTATCACGCGCAGCGATATGCCTTTGCGCGCTGCCTGAAGCTGCCACGGCACGATGTTGGAATGATGCTCCATGACGGACACGATAACCTCGTCGCCCTCGCTCATAAACCCGTCGCAGAACGACGAAACCACAAGGTTAAGGCTCTCGGTGGTTCCGCGCGTGAAGATTATTTCGTTAACCGAACCTGCATTGATAAACTTGCGCACCTTCTCGCGTGCCTGTTCGTGCAGGTCAGTTGCCTGCTGCGAAAGATAATGCACGCCGCGGTGTACGTTTGCATTGACATTGAGATACTCTTCGCGCATGGCATCGAGCACGCACAGCGGCTTCTGCGTTGTTGCACCGTTGTCGAGATATACCAGCGGACGGTCGTAAACCTTACGGCTGAGTATCGGGAAGTCTTCTCTTATTTTGGTTACGTCGAACATTTTTTAGGAGTTAAAGTAGTTAAAGGAGTTAGAGTAGTTAAAGTCAATAGCCTAAATAATTTTATACAAAGTAATGTGGCCAAAGACCAACAAAAATATTCATTAATTTACAGAAGTCAGAGCAGTTAAAGTAAACAAGACTTAAGTTTTTTATTGCAAGCATTGAAAATATGCAAGCATCCGAGCTTATTTTCAGAATTAGAGCAGCCAAAGCCAAATTCCAGTCAACATTGTTACATAAAGAATGACGACATCAACAAAGGTAATGACTTTAACTACTCTAACTCCTTTAACTACTTCTAACTACCGAATTTTATCTGCACAGCTTGCATCCCTCGCACTTGTTGAGTTCGCCGCGGAAGCGTTTCTCTACGAGATAATGCAGGCGGTCGCGGAGCGGCTCTAACTTTATGCCGTCTACGACTTCGTTGACGAAGGCAAACTCAAGCAGGAGCTTGGCCTCCTTAAGGCTGATGCCGCGCTGACGCATGTAGAACAGGGCCGCATCGTTGAGCTGACCTACGGTGCTGCCGTGGGCACACTTAACGTCGTCGGCATATATCTCCAGCATCGGCTGCGTGTACATACGCGCCTCCTTGGTTGAGCAGAGATTCTGGTTACGCATCACCGAGTCGGTCTTCTGTGCGCCATGACGCACCAGCACGCGACCGGCAAAGGCTCCCGTGGCGCTCTCGTCGAGAACGTATTTATACAGTTCGTTGCTCGTACAGTGAGCCACGCGATGATCTATCAGCGTATTGTTGTCAACATGCTGTTTCTTGTCAGCTATAACACATCCGCTGAGGTTACACTCGGCACCCTCACCTGCAAACACGAGGTCTGTGCGGTTGCGTGTTATGCCGTTGTGCAGCGTTATTATGTTATGGTTAACCCTGCTGCTGCGCTGCTGCTCAATGAACAGGTTGCTCACGCGAACGTTCTTTGCGTGAGTCTCCTCAAGGCAGTAGAGGTCAAGTCCGGCATTGTCGCCCACATAAGCCTCGATAACCTGTGTGGTGAGGAAACGGCGGTCGTCTGCGGCATGGTCACAGAAGAGCAGCTTGATTTCAGCCTCCTCCTCCACTATTATCAGCACACGGCGATTAACCATCAGGTCGACGTCAGAGCGCAGGATGTTGATCACCTGCACGGCCTTGCTTACCACAACGCCCTTGGGCACATAAACCAGCAGTCCGTCCTGTGCCAACATTGTGTTGAGAGCCGTTATGCCGTCTTCAGAAGTCTTTGCCAGCTTGGCATAATATTTCTCTATCAGTTCTGGCCTTTCGGCAGCCACCTTGCCCAGCGAGTCGACAATCACTCCTTCGGGAAGCGGCTGGCCCTTAGGCGTAGACTTGCCATAGAAGCCGTCGTTCACTATGAAATAGAGCGATGTACTGAGGTTAGGCACGTCGCATCTGAATGCCTCATACGGGTCAACCGGAATGTTAAGGCGGTTAAGGTTAAGGCCGTAGTCGGGCTCAAATAGCGACGGAATGTCGGTGTATTTATATCTCTCGACCTTCTTTGTCGGGAATCCCATCCGCTTGAAGTCGTCGAACGCAGCATCGCGCACGGCGTTGAGCGGCGCTGAGCTGTGCGCGCATATCATGTCGCGGCACTGGTTGTAAAGGTCTATATATTGTTTTTCGCTATCCATCCGTATATTAATTATGAAACGAAGTTCGGCGTTAGCCAATTACGAATTAAGAATTGTGAATTATGAAACGAAGTTCAGCGCAATCCAATTATGAATTATGAATTGTGAATTGTGAATTGTGAATTATAAATTAAATTCAGTCCACCTCTTCTTTAATCCAGTCGTATCCGCGTGTCTCTATCTCCTTCGACAGTTCCGGACCGGCGGTCTTTACGATGCGTCCCTTGTAGAGCACGTGAACGATGTCGGGCTTGATGATGTCGAGCAGGCGCTCATAGTGAGTGATGACGATGCAGCTCGACTCCGGCGTGCGCAACTTGTTGACGCCTTCGGCAACAATGCGCAGCGCGTCTACGTCGAGGCCAGAGTCAGTCTCGTCCAGGATACTGAGCTTCGGCTCGAGCATTGCCATCTGGAAAATCTCGTTACGCTTCTTCTCGCCGCCGCTGAAACCTTCGTTCACAGAGCGGTTAGACAGCTTGCTGTCAAGCTCAACAATCTTTCTCTTCTCGCGCATCAACTTCAGGAAGTCGGCAGCGTTGAGCGGCTCCTTGCCCTCATACTTGCGCTTCTCGTTTATGGCGGCACGCATGAAGTTGGTCATTGACACGCCCGGAATCTCCACGGGATACTGGAACGAGAGGAAGAGTCCTTCGTGTGCCCTGTCCTCAGGCTTCATCTCGAGCAGGTCCTTGCCGTTGAAGGTTATCGAGCCTGACGTAACCTCATAAAGAGGATTACCGACCAGCACGGCGCTCAATGTACTCTTGCCCGAACCGTTAGGTCCCATTATGGCATGTGTCTCACCGTCCTTTATGGTGAGGTTGATGCCCTTCAATATTTCCTTGTCGCCAATCTTGGCGTGTAAGTCTTTTATTTCTAACATAATTCTTGCTTATAATTTATTCCGGCCTTACGGCTTGCGCCTGCCGTGATTGTTTATTTCAGATATAGATATGTCAGCAGAGAGTCCAGCAGTCCGGTGACATCACTGTTTGTAAACTTGAACGGGAACGTAACTTTCAGTCCCACTGACAGCGCGTGGCGGTGCATCGGCGAGCGCATTGCATAGGGTGTTGCGTTCTTTCTGTATGTCGTCTGCGACGATGTGTGTCCGTCGACAGCCATGCGGAAGCCGTAGTCTATCTCAAGAGCCACGCACGAGAACATATAAATGTCGAGGCCAACCACCGGCGCCACACTAAGCACGGGGCTGCTCACGCTGTACTTGCGCTCATAGCTACCATACATTCCCGACGTGCTCACCGTGCCTGCATCCTTGCGCCCGGCAACGTTCCAGAAGGTGCTTACGCCGAGATAAGGCTGCAGCGGGCACGACTTTGACAGGAAATACCAGCGGCCGCCAAGCATAATCTGCGACAGATCGGCCGACACGTCGCCTGAGTAGAAGTCCATCACTTCGTGGTCATAGCCGCCGACAACAGAGAAGCCTGTCTGCGGAATGAAATACTCTATGTGAGCAGAGAAGTTAGGACCGCCGCCTGCCTTCAAAGGGTCGTAATACTTGTCAGGAGTTTCGTTGAGCGTTACAACCGGCTTTACAGGACTGAGCCTGAAATCTATTGCCCATCGACGCGAGTCATCGTCCTGAGCGTTTGCCACAAGTCTTGACAGACAAAGCAGCAAGGCTAAAACAATCAATGGTTTTGTATTCAACATAATAATATTTTTAATATATATCGTTAATGAACCGATAAACCCCTACGGCACTACCCGTCAATTTTTAATCTTTAATTCTTAATTTGAAGAACTATCCCACAGTGCCTTCCAACGACACGCTGAGCAGCTTCTGAGCCTCAACGGCAAACTCCATAGGCAGCTTGTTCAAAACTTCCTTGGCATATCCGTTGACGATAAGGCCCACGGCCTGCTCTGTAGGTATGCCTCGCTGATTGCAGTAGAACAGCTGGTCTTCGCTTATCTTGCTCGTCGTAGCCTCGTGCTCCACTATCGCCGAATCGTTGTGTATGTCCATATACGGGAACGTGTGGGCACCGCAGTCGCTGCCCAACAGCAGCGAGTCGCACGACGAATAGTTGCGGGCATTGTCGGCATTAGGCGACACGCGCACCAGTCCGCGGTAAGAGTTCTGGCTGTGTCCGGCGCTGATGCCCTTGCTTATTATAGTGCTCTTGGTGTTCTTTCCCAAATGAATCATCTTCGTACCCGTGTCGGCCTCCTGATAGTTGTTGGTAACGGCTACACTGTAGAACTCTGCCACAGAGTTGTCGCCACGCAGGATGCACGACGGATATTTCCACGTGATGGCCGAACCCGTCTCAACCTGTGTCCACGACAGCTTTGAGTTAACTCCGCGCAGGTCGCCGCGCTTGGTGACGAGGTTGAACACTCCGCCCTTGCCATGTTCGTCGCCCGGATACCAGTTCTGCACCGTAGAATATTTCACTTCGGCGTTGTCCTTTACGATAATCTCGACGATGGCAGCATGAAGCTGATTCTCGTCGCGCATCGGAGCCGTACAGCCTTCGAGATAAGACACATAGCTGTCGTCCTCGGCAATGATCAGCGTGCGCTCAAACTGGCCCGTGTTTCTTGCATTGATGCGGAAATAAGAACTAAGCTCCATCGGGCTGCGCACGCCTTTTGGTATGTAGACGAACGAGCCGTCGCTGAACACGGCGCTGTTCAAGGCTGCGAAGAAGTTGTCGCGGTAAGGCACAACCGTGCCGAGATACTCTCTTACCAAGTCAGGATGTTCCTTTATCGCCTCGCCGATAGAACAGAAGATGATGCCCTTCTCGGCCAGCTTCTCCTTATAAGTAGTCTTCACCGACACCGAGTCCATAATGGCGTCCACGGCCGTCTGGCCGCTAAGGATAAGGCGCTCTTCGAGCGGAATGCCCAGCTTGTCGAAAGTCTTCATCAGCTCGGGGTCAATCTCCTTCTTGCCCTCGTCCTTCTTCTTTGCCAGCGGGTCGGCATAATATGATATAGCCTGATAGTCTATCTCGGGCACGTTCACATGTCCCCACGTGGGCTGTTCCTGCGTCTTCCAATAGTTGTAGGCCTTCAAGCGGAAGTCGAGCATCCATTCGGGCTCGCCCTTCTTCTGCGAAATCAGGCGCACCACGTCCTCGTTAAGACCCACGTCGATTATGTCCGTATGCACGTCGGTGGTGAAGCCGAACTCATATTTCTGCTCAGCCACCTGTCTTACGAACTCGTTGTTTTTATTTATTTCTTTATTATCCATCTCTATTTGTCGTAATTTTGCAGAAAAATAAAAATCTGCTGTGGTCTGCAAAGTTACGAAAAAATATAATACGGCAAGCACATTATTAATGGAGAATTGAGAATTAAGAACGGAAAAACAAAGTTCGGCGCAAGCCAATTATGATTTGTGAAATTAAGTTCAACGCAGGCCTATTATGAATAGGCTGTTCAGCGCTTAGCTATTTATTGATTGTGAATCGTGAAATATGCAGTAAAAAGTCATGACAAAATATTTTTTCAATCTAGGAAAATAATATATAATGGATGTTAATTTGACCGTATCAACAGCGCAAGTTTATTAACACATATTCACATCTAAGATATTTTAAGAGCCTGAAATGGCTGATTTTTATATCCAAAAGCTGCACTTTCAGGCTGCAAAAACATAAGTATGATATCGTAAACGGGCCACTTTTGATGCAAAAATGGCCCGGTAATTCAGAAGGAAGCGTAAATAGAAATTGCGGTTAAGCGAATAAATCACATTTATTGCCTAACCGCATCCTATAAACTAAGAACCCTCAAAATGAAGAACAATTACTTCATTTCATTATTTTTTATTGTACGTCCATCAGAAAGTTTCACGATGCCAGGTTCCTTACAGATACCGACACCCTACATCCGTCAGCATCACAGCTTGTAATTTCTTTCACAATAACTTTTTCATGATTTATTTTCAATAAACAAAACCATGAAAATATTAGAAATTATAATCAATCAAGACCCTGAAAATGAAAAACAAGCTCATTTCATAATTTTCTCAGCACTGCTGGTGCCGTCGGCATATCTCGTCACCCTTATTATAAGCCCTTTGTAAGCATCGCTGAGCCGACGCCCAGACAGGTCGAAATATTCCGTACCAACAATCTTTCTGTCTGCCTTTACGTCTGATATGTCTGCAGATAGTCCGCTTATGGTCATCCTTGCATATACCTGCGTTGCATAAAAGTCCGTACCGTTGTCTGAATACATATCCATCAAAGATATATTATCCTGCAATGAATGAGTGTCAGCCTCAGCGTCATATACGAACAGGCCTTCGGGCTGGTTGTAGTTCAACTCGTCTACAAATACAGCAGCCACGTCATCGCCAAGCACCTGATATGAAGGAATTTTTATATCTCCGTTCTCACCATACAGGCCAACCACCCACGAGTCGTCATATCCTCTCATAAGGCCCTTTATATAATAGCCGTCCTCTACCTTTATCACCTCGAGCGTCTTGCTTATGTTTCTGTCATAATTATCCACCGCTGTCAGCCTGCACTGCACTGAGGCAGGAAACGCGCCGGCAGGAAGATAATTAAGCATGGCGCAATAAGAATAAAGATTTTCAGGGATAAGTTCATCTACATAAAGTCCCAGCAGCGTGTTCCCGTCTGTTTTCCAAATGCCGGTGGCAGGATCTTTTGTCAGCGTGAAAGCCTCATTTTTAGGACTTCCTGTCTCAGGGTCAACCTGTGACACATAATAGGTGTTCTCGCCTACTGTGCCTGCATTGTGCGCCCCGCTTACTGTTATTGTGTTGCCTGAAAGCGTACCCTCGATATATCCCGGAAGCTGAGACATGAAAAACATGTTGGGGATATACACCTTGCCGTCGTTGCCAAATATGAAGTCAGACTTCACGTGCGACCTCACGCATAAATTCTCAAAGCCGTAAACTCTGTCGTAATATTCAAGATAAAAAGTCTCAACATCTCCTGCAGGCGCCTTTGCCGGCTTGTCTGCCTGAGCCTTGACACTCATCATATCTGTACGAGGGCTGCATATGGGCAATGTCCTGAAGGATTCAGAAACTCTTTTTACGTCAACCAGCCCTGTAATATTCTGTGCCGGCAGACAGAGCGAAATCATTACGGCAGCCAATAATAATATCTTTCTCATAGCATACAAATTATAACATCTACATTTATGAATAAGACAGAAAGAAAGCCGCTAAGGCCTTCTCTCCGCCTTACACTATATAATTTAATGCTTAACCATCACCTTGAAGCCTTTGTGCAGGCCCTTAGCCTCAACGTCGAGGATATACATGCCGGGCCTTACGTCTGTAACATCAATCTCATTGGTTGTGTTTTCCGTTTTCAGCGTCTTCACGGCACGTCCCTGAAGGTCGAACAACGTAACGGTTGTCTTAAGTCCTTCATAAGGCAGCGCCACATACAGGATGTCTGACACCGGATTAGGATAAATCTCTGCCTTGCACTGTTCGATAATCTCCTGACCTATGCCGGTAGACTCGCCCTTTGTATCCATCATATAGGCATATTTACCCATGCCGGCCATACCCCAACCGCACAGATAGCGCCAGTTTGGAGATGCATCTACGCAACTTATCATCGAGAATTCGCTGTTTGTATAGTCGAGTCCGAGTTCTGCGGCATAATCATTAAGATCTTTATATCCATCTTTCTCTGTCCATATAAAGGCACTAAGTCCTGTTGCACCATAGCCGACAGCCATTGTTCCTTCATTGTTCACTCTTACAACCGTACCGCCGTCTATTCCAAGATCTTTAAACTCTCCTGTCTCTATGTTATAGAGCCATGCGTTCAAAGTATAATTTAGCGACGTGCCAGCACCTCCTATCCACTTTCCGTCAGGCGACACGGCATGGGCAGGACCGAAGCAATAACGCTTAGTGTCATCAAAATTATAAAAGTCAACATCTTTTACATCTACACCAGCCTTGAGCAGCATGTGCTGCGTGTAGCTTCCGTCGTCGTTGCGTGTCCAATAGCATCCGTTCCAAGGACCTACAAAGTCGTTCCATCCTGCAATTACACTTCCGTCATAACTTGTAGCATAGCTTTGAGTAGCACGATTGCTTTCTTCATCCAAAACTGGCAGAGTAACCAGACTGCCATCAACCCATGCAGCCGCCTGAGCACGACTCTGCGCATCGCCTCCTTCGCCTATCATCTGATAAGAATTACCTACCAGTACATGGCCGTCTCCAGATACGTTATATGAGCAACTATTAACATCCTGCGAGAAAACCCCACTACACTCCATTGGAGTCCAGGTGTCTGTTTCAACTTCATATTTTCCAGCTACATATCCAAAGCGTGAGTCTTCAAAGCCAAGACGGAAAACGCGGAAATCGTTAGCGCCTACGAGAATATATTTTCCGTCTGCCGAAAGAGTGGCTCGGTTAAGGTCATGGCCTTCAGCATCGTCTATATTCTCCTTTTTCCATTCTTTTCCATAGTTCTGCGAGCTGTATGCCATGCCGTTAGTTCCGAACACATACAGAGTGTTCTCTCTCCAGCAAGCATCGTTCCACACTGTTCCGGCCAGCGGATTCAGCTCCACGTCGTCAGATCCGACTTTACACCTTGTCCATGTCTCGCCTCCGTCAGTGGTTACATACACTGCGTCATCGGCCACGGCTACGCCGTTATCGCTGCCAGAGAAGTGGATACGCTTGAAAGAACCTTCTATCTCACAAACCGTTGTCCATGTAACGCCAAAATCAACAGACTTCTGTATAGCACCTTTACTGTTTACCAGCCACATAACGGCATCTGCCTCAGTACCTGTATAGCAGAAGTCGGTTGCGGCAGCATCTGCATAAGTTCCGTCGGCCTTGCTGTAAGTGTCGCCTCCGTCGGCTGTATACCAAACGCTGCACTCACCATCTTTAGCCTCGACGCTTAAAAGTCCATATTTAGCAGGATCATAAGTGTTTGAAGTAACCACAAAATCAACTGCCCAATATGTGTCCACTTCACCATCAAATCCATTTAATACAGGCGTTATTGCATGTATGTCATTTCCATTTGATCCAATATAATACATAGATGCATTACGGCCACACATATAACCTATTAACGAAGTAAATCTACATCCGTCGAGCATAACACCCTCAACACTTTCAACAGGAAGACCAGATACGATAATATTACCCGCTCTCCAACGGTCACCATTATTCATTGTCCAGCGTATGCGCATATCACTTCCGTCTGCCGTACTGGCTGTGGTGACAAGCAAACTGTTAGCTATGAAAAACACATTGCTCACATGATGTGGCTGCGGAGCATCTGCCGGTTCTTCAAACGCCGAACAATTCCATCCTTTTTGTATGACAATATTATCCCATGGAGTTGTACCAGTTACGAACTTTCCATCTTCTGTCCATTTAGCTTCACCTCCTATACCATTTCCTGCAGAAACACCACCAATTTCTGTAATGTCATTGATGTCGTTTTTAGGTTTCCAAATATTATAAGGAGAGCACTGATTTTCCATTATCAGCACCTCACCATCATTATTTACTCCTGTAGAAAAGAACTGCCCTTCGGTTACATACACCTGAGCTGTAACAGGACTTGCTAACGAAAGCCCCAATAAAGCAACGTACAAATCTCTTTTTTTCATAATGCAAAACTTTTAGTGTGTTTTTACTTCAAAAAAATGTTGTGGCCAAATTTAGCTTAATTCATTTATACCACAACAGGGATAATACGGACAATAAACCGGACAATTATGTTAAATAATATTTAATAGGACGGACAAATAAGGACAGACATGTTTCTTAAAATAAAAAAATTGCTAATTTTGTAATCAGAGCAATATTCCATATTAACCATAAATAAATGAAAATCTTTATACGATATATCACTTTTCTGCTTACGCTCACCGTCCTGTTGTCCTGCGAAACCAAACACGAAAACGGACGGTCGATATTTGACCAGGCAATGATTGAATGGGAAAATCAGAACCTCCCTGTGGCATACCGGCAGTTTCACCGTGCTGCGGCTGCATTCAAAGAAGAAGGAGACAACGTCGGGGTGTTTGAGGCAAACTCGCATCTCGGAATTATATGCGGAATAATAGGACAGAAACGCGAAGGATATAAATTGCTGAAGTCTACAAAGTATTATCACGTTAAAAAAAAAGGTAACTACAGCTCACAATATTATTGGCGAATGATGGCATATTATGCCTTTACCCTCGACAACGATTACCAAACAGCTCTTACGTGCATGAAAAATCTCCTTGAGCTGGACAAGAAAGACTTTCCGAGCAAAAAAACATGGCTGTATATGGACATGGCCAACATGGCAGAAATGTTCTATGTAACAGGACAAACCGCCAAAGCATGGGAAACTATAAAAAGGCTCGAGAACAATCCGCTGAAAGACGACAGATATCTGTCTCAAACCTACTATGTACACTCGATGCTGCTGGAAAAAGAGGGACAGACGGACAGCTCACGGATATATGCAAAGATGAGCATGGAATACTCATCAAGATACGGCGAAATGGAAAACGAGGCCAATGCCCTGAAAATAATTATGCGCTCTGACAGCATCAACGGAAATCTGACAGAATACATACGCAACCGAGACAAATACGACAGCCTTGCGGGCGTGATTAAAAACGGAGAAACTGCACAGCGTATCGCCGTTATAAAAGAACAATATAAATATAACAGGATAATACGAGAAGCTGAAAAGACGCACATCATAAGAATACTGCTGTTCAGCGGACTCGCCTTGACGGCCATAGCCGCATGCATAATAATATTGCTGCTGTACAGACAAAACAAAATGCGGCTGAAAACAGAAGAGGAAGAGCACAAGCGGCTTGAAACAGAAGTGGAATACAAGAAACTGGAAAACGAGCTGATTTCGCTGAAGATGAACCAGACCATAAGTGAACTGGAAAAGACAAAAAACAAGAACGCTGAAACCGTGGCACAGATTGTCGGTGAAGCCACAGCACGGCAGACAGCCATGACACGCCTTGACATGCTCGAAGCCACTATAAATACAGACTTTGTGGAATATATCAAAAAGACATATCCGCAACTTACACATAACGACATTCTTATTCTCGGGTTTATGCGCATGAAGATACCTGTAAAAGAAACGGCAACAGCCTTAGGAATATCAACCGAAAGTCTTCAGAAAGCACGCTACAGACTGCGTAAGAAAATGAACATAGAAAGTGTTGAAGAACTATTTAATCTGGTAAACGACTGGAAGCCACAGGTTTAAAACACTTTAGTAATCTTACCTTAAAAAGGTTGTCAATGATAGTTTAGCCCTGAAAGTATGTGCTGACATAGGCATTGAATTATTGAGTAAATCAGACGGAGTATCAGAAATACGCTGTATACCGTGTTACACTGAGAATGGAAATTTACGATTAACTGCATAAATGGAAATTTATGACTTACAAAATCGGCAGTAAAAAGTCATGACAAAATATTTTTTCAATCTAGGGAAATAATGTATAACTGATGTTAATTTAATGGTATCAACAGCGCAAGTTTATTAACACATATTTACATCTAAGATATTTTAAGAGCCTGAAATGGCTGATTTTTATATCCAAAAGCTGCACGTTCAGGCTGCAAAAGCATAAGTATTATATCGTAAACGGGCCACTTTTGATACAAAAGTGGCCCGGTAATATTTTTTAACTGTTGTTGTTTCACTTCACAAACAGCATAAGCCGCTGCTAATCAGCAGTTTATCAAAAGTGTGTGATTTTCGGCCATTTTCGAGCCAAACCACGCATCTGCAACGGGCACCGCCATTCTGAGAGCGTCAAACGTCCGGAATTTTTCGCTTTTATTTACAAATATGTCTATCGCCATGAGGACTTGACAAGCTATACGGGCATAACATACACAGCATCAGACCATATCCTCGCCAGTCCTTACCACCGGTACGCGCACGGTCTTGTGGAACGGAATGAAGCGTGATATTATGGCTATTGCCAGCGTCACGGCAAAGAGCCATCCCAGAATATGCTTCAGCGCGAGCAGAGTGCCCTGCTGCTGCAGAATGGTGTTGAGCGTGTTAGTGGCCATCTGCACTGCCTCGTCGGCTCCGTGTCCCTGCGCCAGCGCACTGTTGAAGGCCGACTGCCAGCGCGACGCGGCAAGAGGGTCGGCGGCCGACATGGTCTCCGACAGCTCAACCATATAGCGCTGCTGCAGGCGATAGAGCGTGTTGCTGTAGAATGCCGAGGCTATGACCGGCGTAAGCACCGAGCGGAACGTTATGAGGAAGAAGGCGTTGGATAGCAGATACTTGGGCTGAAGGTCTTCTACGGCAAAAAGCGCGAAGGCTATTATCAGCGCAAGCATGCCCAGACCTCGCAGGAACATCGGCAGATAGAGCATCTCGTAGGTGCTGTCGGGCGATATGCCGAAATAGAGCATGCCGAAGAACAGGGCAAAACACGACATGCCGCCGGCAATGAAGAAACGGAAACGCCACCGCTGCCAGCGGAACCACCAGAAGCAGATGAACGCGCCGAGGACATATCCCGGCAGAAGCCAGATGTATATGGTGTAGGTGCGGGTGTTGTCGACATGCAGTATTGTGGTCATATAACTTGTCAGCAGGCTTGTGGACGTGCTGAAGAACATCACGAGCATCATATAGAAATAGCCGAGAATGGCTTTCCACTGGAACAGGGGCTTAAGGCTTACGAACGGACGGGGCGAATGAAACTGCTCCCAAAGGAACAGTGCCACGAGCAGAGGGGCTATGACGATGTAGATGCGTATGCGCGGAGAGGCCATCCAGTCGAGCGTCTTGCCGTAGGTTATCACATAGATGAGCATGAGCAGGCCGGTGGATATTATGAGCATCTCGCGCGGATGAAGCTCTTTCCAGGGTATGGGGCGTGCCTGACGGTCGATGCGGAAGAACATGATGACCGACAATATGGCCACGGCCAGAAGAAGCATCATGAAGTAGTACATATACTTCCAGTCGTAATGATAGGCCAGCAGGGCCGTGATGACCATCGAGAGCTGGCCGCCGCCGAACACGAGCGGATAGAAATAGGCATAAAACTCGCTGCGCACGTCTTTCGGACTGAATATGAACTTTATGCGGCGTATTATCCACAGCATGAGAAAGCCCTTGAGGAAGCCGATGATGAAACTTGCGGTTATCAGGAGGTCGATGTTGGCCTGACGGGCGCAAAACCAGCTCAAGAAGAACTGCAGCACGAGGTCGACAAGCAGAAGCGTCTTTGCCGGCAGCGCGTTAAGAATCTTGGGTACTATGGGATAGGCCACGGCCATGCCTGCCGACGCGGCATAATAGCCTATGGTGATGTCCTCGGTGTATACGCCCAGCGTATTAGACACCTCCACCATGCTTCCGGTATAGGTGCCGTTGAGCATGGCTATGGGCAGCATGATAATAAACACGGCTGCCACGGCCAGACGGCCGGGCACCCACGACCTGACGGGTATGTCGAGCTCCTTGGCTGTTTTCATTTGCGTCTGAGTGCTTCTGTTTCAACCATCATGCCTGCACGCAGCAGCCTCATGCTCTCCTCGCCGGCGTCGTCGATGTCGATTCGCACGGGTATGCGCTGCTGCACCTTCACGAAGTTTCCTGCTGAATTGTCGGTAGGCACAAGCGAATATTTAGAGCCCGTGGCCTCTGATATGGCCGTAACATGGCCGTGGAACACGCGGCCGGGCACGCCGTCGACCTTTATGCGCACAGGCTGGCCTATATAGATGTTGGCTATCTGAGTTTCGCGATAGTTGGCCGTTATCCACTTGCCCGACTGCCTGACGATGTACGAGAGCGTCTGTCCGGCGCTGACATACTGGCCCGGCTCGAGCGTGCGGCGGCCCATGTAGCCGCTGTATGGCGCCGTTACCACGGTGTACGACAGGTTGAGGTTGGCCATGTCGAGAGCCGCCTCAGCACTGAGTATGCCAGCCTCAACGCCCACCTGCTTCTTGCTTGTCTCGTCATACTGCGAACTGGCAGCCTCCTTCTGCCGCAGCAGAGCGTCATAGCGTGCCTTGGCAGCCTCATAGTTGGCCTTGGCCTGCTCAAACTGCTGCTCGGGCACCGACTCTTCATGCAGCAGGCGCTCGTATCGCTTATAGTCCTGCTGCGCCTGCCACAGCTTTGCCTTTGCCTCGGCAAGGTTGGCATCCTGCTCGGCTATGCGCGTGTGCGACGTCTGTATGCCCGAAGCCAGCACCCCGCGCGAACCGCGGGCGTTGAGCAGGGCGGCCTGTGCCTCCTTCTGCTTTATCAGATATTCGCGGTTGTCGAGCACAACAAGGGTGTCGCCCTGATGCACAAACTGATGCTCGCGGAAGCGCACTTCCTGGATATATCCGCCTACACGGACGTTTATCGGGGCTATATACTGGTCAACAAACGCGTCGTTGGTTATTTCGTAGCTGATGTATCGCCAGAAATAGTTTGCGGTCCAGGCCAGTCCTGAACCGGCTATAATGACACACACTATGTTAAGAATGATATTGCGGCGGCGCCGTTGCTTCAGGCGCTTATATTTCAGATGGATTATAGACATGTCGTTTATGTAGGTTACTTTAATAAAATGTTGTCTTTACTACAGTTCGCCGACAGCGCGCTGCAGTTCATAGTAGGTGTATGCCACCTGCGTGCGTGCCGTGGTAAGCTGCAGCTCGGCGTTAAGCCTTAGGTTGTCGGCGTCGAGCAGGTCTGTCAGTATTGCAAGCTGGTTCATATACCTGTTATACATTATGCGGTAGTTTTCAGATGCCTGCCTCACCGAAAGCTTCAGGGCCTCTACACGGCTGATGGCCTCACGGTGGCGCAGCAGGGCCGACTGCACGGCCATGCGTATCTGCTGCTGTTTCTGCTCCTCGGCGTTATGCATGAGCTGAACGTTCTGCCGTGCCTCGCGCAGCTGATGGCGGTCGGTATAGAGTGCCGACAGCGGATAAGACACCGACACGCCCACGTTCCATGCGTTGTTATACATGTCGGCCATTGTGCGCGAAACGGGACGCGCCAGCGTGTTAGACGCCGTGAGAGATACAGAGGGGCGCAATGCCGACTGCTTTATGCACACGTTGTTTTCGGCTATCTCGGTCTGTTTGTGCAGCGCAAGCACCGAATGGTCGGCAAGCGATGCGCGCTCAACATAGTATTCATAGCTGTCCACATGACGTTCGTCTGCCAGCAAAGCCGTGTCGGGCATGAGCAGCAGGCGCTCGTCGAGCCCGAGAAGGATGTCTATCTGCTGCGAGGCTATGCGTATGTCGTTGTCTGTCTCCTGCAGTGCCAGCCGGTCGTCGGTGAGCTGCAGCTCGCTGCGCAGCACGTCGTTGTTGGTTATTACGCCCTCGGCCTTCAGGCGGCGTATGTCCTTCAGCCTACGCTCCGACTCAGCAATCTTTCTGTCAAGCACCATGTGCTGCTTATACATACTGAATAGTTCAAGGTAGCGGCTGAGCATGGCAAGCCTTATGTCGCCCTCGTCGGCAGCAGTCTGCAGCCGCGCAAGTTCCAGCTCAAGGTCGGCCTTGCGTATGGAGTATTTTATCCTGCCGCCCTGATATACGGGCTGACTTACGTCTACCGAATAGTTCTGCTGCCAGTCGGGCGAGTCGGGCCTGGTGGCATGGCTCAGTCCGTTCTCCCACACTATCGGCTGGCCCAAATATCCGGCACGCAGCCCCACGCTGACCGAAGGCAGCCTCGACATGCGTGCCGTCTTGGCGCGCTCGGCAGCCATCTGCTCCTTCAGGCGGTCGGCAGCCACTTGAAGATGACTGCGCGACACTTTTGACAAAAGCTCCTCAACACTGAGATACAACGTGTCGCACGCTGTCTGCGCACATGCCGGCAGTGCCGCCGACGATGTCAGGAGCGCAACGATAAAAGTTCTAATATGTCTCGATTGCATGCTGCAGGTCTTTTAATAGTTTCTCCGTCTGCTTGATAACATCTTTGCCCAGTATCTCGTCAAGCCGCGTATAATATGCCGACAGTTTGGGAGATATCCACCGTCTGAAGGCCTCGCCCTCATCAGTAAGATAAACCAGCTTGTTGCGCTTGTCCTTAGGGTCTTCACGCCTGCAGACATAGCCTTTCTTCTCAAGATTCAGCATAAGATTAGTAAGACAGGCCTTATCCTTCGACGTCCTCACCGCCAGCGTCTGCTGCGATATGCCCTGTTCTGTCCACAGACAGCTCATTATCTGAAGCATCTCGAAAGTGATGCCTGCGCCCGAATCACGCAAAAGGCGCTGCATGGCCTGGCGCGACGCCATACGCGTACTTATAAGTTGGATGATGCAGTCGCGCGATGAAAAATGTCCGTTGTTATCCTCCATAAAATTCTTCTTTTTCTTTTCGGCTGCAAAAGTACATCTTTTTATCGAGATAGTCAAATATTTAACTAATTTGATTGCTTTCATGCAAGCACGGCATATTATGTGCAACCATGCCTAAAAAGAAATACTAAAGGAACTAATAGCCACGGAAAGGCAAGTAAAATAAACAAAAAGAAAGCAAAAGAAGAAACAGCAGGACACGCCCCAAAGCCTCAACGGACAAAACGACAAAACGGATTTTTATCTTGCTGCGGCGTTATCCAAAATATTTCTTCTTTTGCTTCTGACGGCTTATAGCTCAAAAAGCGGTGATTATGATTAAGCCCATGCTCACTGTCTTACCCAGATAAGCTTAGTGGTATCGTAGCCGCGACGACGCAAGTTGTCGAGAAGACCGGTCAGCACCGACTGCGGCAGGGCCTTTGTGCGGCTCATTATCCATAGATATTTGTCTGAACTGCTGCCCACGAGCGCATAACTATAGTCGGGCGCAATGTCGAGCACGTAATAGTCAGCATAGAACCACAGGAAGAAAGCCACCTTCAGTTTGCCCGGCTCAGACGCGTCAGGCAGCTTGCCCTTGCCGTTGGCCGTCTTGCGCTTGCCGTCCTTCAGGCCTTCATTCACCACCTCTATCCTGCCGTTGTCGAGCAGGGTGTATGTAGCCGTCACGTTTGTCATTCCGCGCTCAAACTTATGGTCGTAGCGCGCTATCTCATACCAGCGGCCCATAAACCGCTTGAGGTCGAGCTGTCTAACGGTGGTGTTGTCAACAGTAACCGGCTCGTCGGCACATCCGCCCAGACGCATAAGCGAAAGCAAAAATAGCATTATCTTTTTCATAGGCAAAGGTTTTATGGTCAGCTAATCTAAGTCTGACAATTAATTTGACAGCAAATATAACAAATAAACGTCAAAATGACAAGATTTAAACGGATTTAGATAAAAATGCACGAAAACTTATGGCCGCATAATAAAAAACATCTGCATCATAATACTATCACTCCCAATTAGAATACCAACTTTAATCCAAGGAAATACCAGTTCGGTAAACGCTTTGCCCAGTTTGCCGCAAATCCATTGCCGCAGTATATTATATTATGTAACTTCGTAACGTAATCATCAAAATATTAGTATTATGAAAAAACTCCTACTATTGCTCGTCACTTTTATTGCAGGCATAACAGCATACGGCCAGGACGAGGGTAAAATAAAACTGACGCTGAACGTTGACAACCCCGAACGTGTCAGCATTGCCATCTTCGGCGAACCGCTTGAAGGACTGAAAGAGGGCGACAACGAACTTGAAGTCAGCCCGTGGACAAACATCGAAATCAGTGCGGCAAAAGGCTGCACGCTAAAGTCGGTGGTGAACTCTGCCGGAGAGAGCATTGCCATCAGCTCTAACACTGCCACCATACTATTAACCGACGAGAAGACGGAAGAGACCCTGACCATCACATCTGAGAAAGAAGGCGAAGTGGCATTCACCATCGAGGTGGACAAGCCTTCGGAGGTAAGCGTGCTCGACTGCAACTACAAGAGCATCAGCCTCAGCGAAGGAGTCAATGAGATGAGCATGCCGCAGAGCGAGCTGCCGCTCATAATAGGATCGGTGAACTACGGACAAGACCTTTACAGCGTTACGCTCGACGGCGTTGAGCAGACCTTCAACTACGGCTACAGCGTCATGCCCAAGGACGGAAGCAAGATTGTGATAATTGCCGAGTTCCCCGAAAAAGACTGCACGCTGACCTTTGAACAGACTGAAGACATAGGGCGCTTCTTCACCGACATACAGGTGAACGGCCAGTCGGCAGGCGACTTCAGCAACGAACTGACCGTACGCTGCGGCGACAACGTAAGCCTATATTACAATCCGGCATGCTGGGAGGACGAACAAAGCGGCACGCCACTAACAGTTACGATAGACGGCAAGACCCCAACGTGGTTCGGCCCGGGCTACAGCTTCGTGGTGAAACACGACACAAAAATAATAGTGGAACAGGCCGTCAGAAAGCCCGAAATAACAGTAAACGTAAACATCGACAACCCTGACAACGTAATCGTCTACCGCGTGAGCGAAAGCTATTATGACGTGCTGGAGCTTGAAGCAGGAGCCAACACTGTCACCGTTCCGGCCGACGAGCCGTCGATGGCAATAATGGCTGTAAACGACGACTGCAGCATTGAGGGCGTAACCGTAAACGGACGGCCGCGCACGGTGGAATACTCCAACTACTTCAGTCTGACCGGACTTGAAGAGGGCGACGAAGTGGGAATATTCACCGCAGGCACAACATCTGTTGACAAGGTTACGACAACGGACGAAATCTGCGGCAATGTCTACACAATAAGCGGCACCCTGATAATAAGCAACGCCACGCCTGCAGACATAGCCCGCCTGCCTAAGGGCGTATATATCTGCAACGGAAAGAAACTGATGATACGCTAAGACGGCTCTGAAGCACACCGGAACTACATCGGCAAAGAGACTTGGCAAAGGCTCTGCAACAAACATTGCAGGGCCTTTTATAATGCAATGACCGAAAAGTTTAAAAGCCGCAGCATTTCAGCACTTAAAACAATCATACACAATTAGAAGAAAATTAAATCAATAACTGATGAAATCGAAGAAAATAATTAACTTTGCAATATTTATGGGCAAGAAACATAAGAAGCTTATTAAAAACGTTCTGGGCCTGATACTGATAATATTCCTTTATTCGGTTTTCTTTCAGGCTATGTACTGCTGGATGATCTATAAATCACCAACACTTAACGGCGACTGGGTTTCGTTTGTCACTTCGCTTCCATACAACTTCATTCCGTTTCTGATAATAGCAATAGTCACAATATGGTCTGTACGGCTTACACGTAAAATATCAGTTCTGTGGAAAAAGATTTGCCTTGACCTGCTCATAGTGTCGTGTACCGTAGTCATAGTCAACATGCTCTTCCTGACTGTTACAGGACTTGTAATTGAATGGGGCGGAACCGTATTTAACGGCATAATGATATGGATGGGCATCGAGTTCTGGGCTGTGAGCCTGCAGAGACAGCGTGCGCTGATACGCGAGAGCCTGCTGCTGAAGGAGAATGCCGCCCACAAGCTGCAGCTGCTGCAGTCGTATGTCAATCCTCACTTTCTGTTCAACTCGCTCGACATGCTCTGCTCTATGATAGAAGTCGACGAGAAGAAGCAGTCGCTCGAGTTCATAGAGAACCTCACGGCCTACTACCGCGGCATGCTCCGCCGCAAGAACGTGATGAAGGTAACGGTGAAAGACGAGCTTGAAACGGTGTTCTGCTATCTTAAGATTGTGTCGCAACACTATGGCGACAACCTCGAAGTAAAGGTTACGGGCGACAGAGACACCGACATGATGATAGTGCCGTTCTCGATACAGCTGCTCATAGAAAACGTGCTGAAGCACAACGTGATATCGGCCACGATGCCTATGACAATAACAATAAGCATCAAGGAGGATGCCATAACCGTGAGCAACCCCTGCCACCCCAAAAGCACCGAAACAGGCAGAAGCACGGGAATGGGACTGAAATATCTGAGCAGCATGTATGCCGCCAGCGGCAAAAAGACAGACGTAAGCAGATGCGGCAACATGTTCTCGGTAACGATACCGTCCCTGTAGCCCATTAAAGAATATAATTAAAACACAGACGCTGATGAATTATGTTATAATAGAAAACGACTCTCTGAGCCTGCGGCGCATAAAGGCCATGTGCGAGAGGCTGCGGCCCGAATGGCACCTGGCGTTCACGGCATCAACCGTGGAAGAGGCGTGCAGGCTGTTTGAGCTTAATCCGGACATTGGACTTGCCCTGTGCGACATAGAGCTCGACGACGGCCTGTCGCTGAGCATATTCAGAAAGATACCGGCGGAGTTTCCGGTGATATTCATCACGGCTTTCGACGAGTATACGCTCGACGCCTTCAAGCTCAACAGCATCGACTATCTGCTGAAGCCGCTTGAGGCGGGCGCGCTCGAGAGAGCCTTCATAAAGTTTGAGAAGATAGAGCGCCGCGTGCAGCGGCTAGCCGCCGAAACCCTCACAAGGCTCGAAGCCTCGCTTCAGCGCAAGAACTACATAAGCCGCCTGCTCATATCAATCAACGACCGCTTTGAGTCGATAGACATCAGCACCGTGGCCTTCTTCCTGAGCGAAGACAAGTATGTATATGCCGTATGCACCAACGGCAAGGAGCACATAACATCGTTCAGAAGCCTCAATGAGATTGACGACCAGCTCGACCCGCAGCGCTTCTTCCGCGTGTCGAGAGATGTGATAACCTCGATAGAGGCTGTGACGAAGGTGTCGAGATGGTTCAAGGGCAAGCTGAAGGTGAAGATTGAATGTATGGGCAACGAGCGCGAGGTGTGCGTAAGTGCCGCCCGCCGCGCCGACTTTCTGTCGTGGCTGGGCCGATAACGCCAAAAGCCCCGGACAGCGTTGCCGCCCGGGACCTTTCTGACACGAAGCCCATGATTCGTCTTTACTAATCAAAATCCAAACATTTCTAAAGTGCTGTTATATCTGTCACTTAATCACAATTGCCGTATCTGATGGCCGTCTGTGCCGTCGGCCTATTGCTCTGAGCTGAACTCATAGACAAACTTGCCGTTGTCGCAGTAGAATCCGTTGGTTGCGGCATTCGCAATGTCGAACTCCTTCCACACCTTGATTTCAGGACTTGTTGTGCAGCGGTTGCAGTAGAACAGCCAGATGTTCTTGCAGTCGCTTATGTCCACCTGCTTAAATTTATTCTCGCTCAGGTTCATGTAGCCCATGTTGGTGCAGCCCTTCACGTTTATCTCTGTCAGGCCGTTGCCCATGACATTAACTTCGTTCATATCCGGATTATTCGACAAGTCAAGTTTGGTAAGCTTAGCATATTCACAATACAAAACCTGAAGTTTAGTACATCCCGACAAGTCAACCTTAGTTATCGGTGTGTTATCGAAACGCACACATGTAAGCAACGGACAGCCAGTAAGGTCAAGAGTGGTCAAATTATTCTGAGAACACTCCAGCCAATCAAGTTTCGGGCAGTTTGTCGGGTCAAACTCTGTCAGTCCGCAGGCATTGACATTGATAAGTTCGAGCGTAGGCTTCACCTTGGTTACGTCTATCGACCTTATATTGCTGTTGGTGTGTATGGCGAGCGTCTTGAGCGGTGAGTCGGGCAGCACGAGGTTTGAGAGGTTGTTGCACGAAGCCACGAACGACTCGAGCGAGGTGCATCCCGTGAGGTCTATATCCTGAAGCATGTTGGTGTCGCAGATAAGAGTCTTCAGCACGCTGTTGTTGCCCAGTTTGAGAGTTGTCAGGGCGTCGTGCGACAGACTGACTGTCTCAAGCTTGACAAGCTGCGAAAGGTCGAGCGTGGTGCATTTTGAGTTGTTCACAATCTTAAGATATGTAAGGTTCTTAAGCGCCGCAACGTTAAAGTCGGGGAAGGTTACGTTCTCGCTGACAAGGCGCGTAAGCGACGTGAAGTGTTCAATGCCCGTTATGTCGGTTATGTCGGTCAGTCCGGTTATGTCTATCGTGCCGTCGTAAGCGGCAGCCTGGTCGAGCGAATAATATCCGCTGCCGTCGCCCAGGTTCTGGTCTATCCAGTTGCGGAAGGCCTCACACGGAACATACTTCTCGCTCAGAAGGTTGGTCTCGTCGACGGGCTTCTCTCCCTCGAAGACAATCTTCTCTACATCGCTCACTTTATATTTCACGGTTTCGCCGTTCTTCTGGAATACCGTAACTGTCTGTGACATGGCAGGCATGCATACAGCCGCCGTCAACAGGAATGCTGACATTATTCTGTTCATGGTGTTCATCTTAATATTATTTTATATGCGGTTTTACTTGTCTTTACTATAAGGGGCTGTCTGGGCAGCGTGCCGGCATCGATGGTGCAGCTGCCGCCGTTGTCGGCAACGGCACGGGCAACCATCTGTCCGCCATAGGTGTAGACGGCCACGGCCTCGCCGGCTGCAAGTCCTTCGACGCTTATTGCCGAAGAGCTGAACGAGAAGCGCACGTCGGGTGCGGTTACTGACTTGACGCCTGAGGCATCGACAAAATCGAAGGTCACTGTAGATGTCAGCGGATATTCCAGCGTGCTTTCGCCTGCCGTAACCACAAGTGCCGTCTCTGAGAACGTAACCGTGGGCTCGCTGTCGAAAGCCAATGTTATACTGTTGCTGCCGTCAGTGATGCGCAGCTCGCGCGGAGCCGCCGAGAGCTTACCTGCCGTGATGCACAGCATCATAAGCGTGATTGTGTAGGTTAATATTCTTCTCATTGCTTTTTTTCACAAAGTTAGCCATACACAAGCATAAATAAAACAAATAAACGATGAACTGGGATTTTAAGACACCGAACTAGGAATATGGGGCATAAGGCACAAAAAGGCATGACATGGTTTAAGCCAAGAGCATTTTGGCCCGGCCGGATTGCCGCTCGTCATCAAGCAGGCAACGGAAGAAAACGCATGGACGGAGACAACATAATTGCGGCAACTAAAATAACATGCCTGACGAAAGCTATTGAGGATGAACTATAACGACAGGTAAAAGACAGCAAATAAGGCTGCAATATGTGACCTTTCGCAATGCGAAACGTGGTCTTTTATGATGTAAAAGACGGCATTTTATAATGCGAAAGGTGTGTCTTCAGACTGAAAGTATAAACAAAGGCTTGTGGTTTATAATAAGTAGAGTCAACCAATAACAGTTATAAAGTATAACCGGAATCAACTTTTATAAGGAAAAAGACCGTCTGAAATCAACCAAACTTAGGAAAGAACAGACTATTAAACGCGCACAAATATTTTTCTTAAAAACTCATCACTCGTCACAAACAGACATAACCGTCTGTATGTCAACGCCATAGAGCGTGACGAGTTAAAAATCCCACTCGTCACGCGTGATGAGTGGGACTTTCAACTCGTCACACCTTATACTGCTGATAATCAGAATGATACATGGGTATGTGACGAGTGACGAGTTTTTATCAAAACTTTTTTATATCAGCATCACCAGCACATAAGTCCAATGCGCCACCATGCCTGCTGCAATGCCGCCGATGGTATGCGACACAATGGCCTTTGACGTCAGCTCGCGATAGCCGAGAGAATCGAGCATGGCTGTATGTGTGCTGAGGTATCCGCTCCAGCACATTCCGATGGCTGTGAACACGGCTATGGCGTTGCCGTCTACCCATCCGGCGCTCATAAAGCCGGGTATAAGGCCGAGCGACGCTCCAACGGCGCCGAGAGCTGTTATGGGGAATGCCACCTGATGCGGGTCGTTGAAGCCGAAGAGCCACGCAAACAGGAAGTCGATCTTGTTGGCGAGCCACGGCAGAAGCTCTACGCCCTGATACGGCGAGCCGTCGTAGCCGTTGGCTCCGGCGCCGAACGTTAGCATCATGACGAGCGTAGATATAATGAGCACACCGGGAATGATGGCTATGCCGATGTCTACACCGGTGCGTCCGCCGTCGAGAAGCGAGTTGAGCGTGCGCAGGAACAGGCTCTTCTGCTCTTCCTTCTGCTCCTCTTCCTCCACCTCATGCGGGTCGCACACCTGCTCTTCGGCATACTGCGGATATGCCTTCAGAATCTTGCGCTGCATGAGGCGGGTGGACACGATGCAGCCGACAAAGGCTCCGAAGAGCCCTATCAGAGGCTCGATGTAGAAACCCTGCCCCACCATGAACACCATGACGAGCAGACCCATACCGAAGGCCGTGCCGAAGTTGGTGAGCGAGATAAACTGATATTTCTTGAAATAACTGCTGAAGCGCTTGTCCTGCGACAGCGAGATGATGGCCGGATTGTCCGACAGGAAGGTCATTACGGCTCCGAGCGATGCCACTCCGGGCAGATTGAAAAGCGGACGCATGAGCGGGCGGAGCAGCTTCTCGAGCAGGCTCACCACGCCGAACTCTACAAACAGGCGGCCTATGGCGCCCGTGATGACGCAGATGCCCATGAGATAAAACACGGTGTTGAGCAGAAGGTCGTGGGCGGTCTTCATTATGGTGTTAAGCATATTGGGCACGCCCATGATTGAACCGATGTAACCGAAAAGCGCAAAAATTACGCACAGACAGACTATTCCGCTCGGTATGGCCTGCCAGACTCTCTTTAACATTGTCTTCATCATAGCAGTTATTAAGGTTAAGTTATATCTTTTGTTCTGCAAGGCGTCCGGCTGCATGCCGCTGTGTCAGGACAGCCGGACGACAGTATAACAGTCAGAAAGAACGGTCTTTAGTTGTCGTCTTTCTTCCAGGGATTCTTCAGGCTAAGCAGGTTGACGTTCCACGTAAGGCCTACGCTCATATAGTCGCGTCCGGGCTTCATGGTGCCTTCGGGATTGCCGTTGGTGCCGAACGTATGGGCATACATGGCGTGCAGGCGGATGTTGTCGCGCGGATAAAACTCAACGCCGCCGCCAACTGAGGTAAGCTCCGTGCCGTCGTACACCGAATAGTCGGCATCCTTGCCCGTATGGTTTACATCGTAAGTAACCTTGCCGAGCAGATTAAGCTTCTCTATCGGGCGATAGGCAAGCTCTGCCATTATAGAGCAGTCTTTAAACAGGAATGTGTGCCCCGACGAGGCGCGGTTCATGAAGTCTGCCTCGATGCACAGCTTGCCGAGTGTGAGCTTATGGCCAAGAGCAAGATAGCTGATATACTTGCCGGGCATATATTCAACAAGGTTGGCCGAATACATCGTGCCCAGACAGCCGTGGTTGCCTATCCACATAAGGTTATACGAATACATGTCGGGGGCATTGGAGCGGTAGATGCTCTGGCTGCACTGCGCTATAAACTTGCTGTGCCTGCCTGGCGTGGTGTAGCTGACAGTGGCCGCGAGCTGGAAGGGCGATATGTTGTTCCAGTATTCAGATGCTGCGTAGACGTCCACGGGGTTCTTGTCATACTCATATCCGCCCACTGCCACGACATCCTTACCTGCCGAGAACTCCCACTGGCCGTCGGGAGTATATACTACGCGGGCCCAGTCAGTAGCATCAAAGAAGCTCATGTCTGAATGACCCACGTTAAGACGCTGGCGATAGGCATAAGAGAAATGCTCGTCTATCTTTCCGTCTATGGCAAACATAAGATATTTTCCCTTAAAGCCGGAGTTGTCGTGTATGGCCTCACCGTTGATGTATTCTCTCTGGTAGTCGACCCTTGTAAGCATCTTCAGCCTCAGTATTTCGTCCTGCGCATTGGCGGTCAGGACACACGCACCGAACAAAACGGCACCGATAAGCTTTTTCATTTATTATATCAGAATTTAGGTTAATCGCATTAAACGAGTGCAAATATAGTATAAATAGTGTATGGCGCAAAATAATAGTGAATTAAATATGAATAAAATTTCACGGCACAAAAAAGCGCCGCCCCTTAAAAGGAACGGCGCATAATGAAGAATCTATTTGTGAAAGAAAAATCACTCGTTATGTTATAGCTTCTGCTTAACCTCAATCTCCATGAAGGTCTCGAGGATATCACCTACCTGAATGTCGTTGAAGTTGACCAGACTGATACCGCACTCGAAGTTGACGCCAACCTCCTTGACGTCGTCCTTGAAGCGCTTCAGGGCATTGATCTCGCCGGTATGAACCACGATACCGTCGCGCACGACGCGCGCCTTGTCGGTGCGGTGAACCTTGCCTTCGGTAACATAAGCTCCGGCAACGGTTCCGACCTTAGAGATGTGGTAAACCTCACGAACCTCAACCTGACCGGTAACAACCTCCTTCTTGACCTTCTCGAGCATACCCTCCATAGCCGACTTGACGTCTTCTATGGCATCATAGATAACCGAATAGGTGTTGATTTCAACGCCTTCCTGGTCGGCAAGCTTGCGGGCTGCTGCCGAAGGACGAACCTGGAAGCCCACGATGAGGGCGTCAGAAGCATCGGCAAGCGTAACGTCGCTCTCTGAAATCTGACCTACGGCCTTGTAGATTACGTCCACCTTGATCTTCTCTGTAGAGAGCTTGATGAACGAGTCGCTAAGAGCCTCGATACTACCGTCGGTGTCACCCTTGACGATGATGTTAAGCTCCTTGAACGAACCGAGGGCAATGCGGTGGCTGATGTCGCTGAGGGTGAGTCGCTTCTGTGTGCGCAAGCCCTGCTCGCGTTGCAGCTGCAGACGCTTGTTGGCAATCTCGCGTGCCTCCTGCTCGGTCTCAAGCACATGGAAGGTGTCGCCGGCTGTAGGCGCTCCGTTAAGACCGAGAATGATGGCAGGCTCTGCGGGAGATGCCTTCTCGATGCGCTGGTTACGCTCGTTGAACATGGCCTTGATGCGGCCGTAGCTTGTTCCGGCTATCACGTTGTCGCCTACGCGCAGTGTTCCGTTGCTTACAAGCACCGTAGACACATATCCGCGGCCCTTGTCGAGCGACGACTCGATGATGCTGCCCGTAGCCTTGCGGTTAGGATTGGCCTTGAGGTCGAGCATCTCTGCCTCGAGAAGCACCTTCTCCAGAAGGTCGTCAACACCGATGCCCTTCTTGGCACTTATCTCCTGACACTGGTACTTACCGCCCCACTCCTCTACGAGCAGGTTCATGTTGGCCAGGTCTTCGCGTATCTTGTCCGGGTTGGCTCCCGGCTTGTCTATCTTGTTTATTGCAAACACCATCGGAACGTTGGCTGCCTGAGCGTGAGCGATGGCCTCGCGTGTGGTAGGCATGACGCTGTCGTCGGCAGATATGATGATGATGGCGATGTCGGTTACCTGAGCTCCGCGGGCACGCATGGCGGTGAAGGCCTCGTGTCCCGGGGTGTCGAGGAAGGTTATCTTGCGGCCGTCGGCAAGCGTAACGTTATATGCTCCGATGTGCTGCGTGATGCCTCCTGCCTCACCGGCAATCACGTTGGTGTTGCGTATGTGGTCGAGGAGCGATGTCTTACCGTGGTCTACGTGTCCCATCACTGTTACGATAGGAGCGCGCGGCACGAGATCGTTCTCGTCGTCCTCCTCCTCGGTTATGGCTTCAGAAACTTCCGCACTTACATACTCTGTCTTGAAACCGAACTCGTCGGCAACAAGGTTGATGGTCTCGGCATCGAGTCGCTGGTTGATAGAAACCATGATGCCTACGCTCATACATGTACCGATTACCTGGTTTACAGATACGTTCATCATGCTCGCAAGCTCGCTCACGGTTACAAACTCCGTAAGCTTCAGCGTCTTGCTCTCTGCCTTTGCCTCGGCGCGCTGCTCCTTCAGATGCTCCTGAGCGGCCTCGCGCTTCTCCTTGCGGTACTTGGCTCCCTTCTTGTTCTGGCCCTTGCTGGTGAGTCGTGCCAGAGTTTCCTTTACCTGACGTGCAACGTCTTCCTCGTTAACCTCGAGCGGCTTATGGTTGCGCTTGCGGTTCTTCTTCTTGGCGTTGCCCTTGTCTGCGTGGCTGTCGCCACCGCCGTTGTTGTTCTGCTTAACGGCCTGGTCTATGTTTACGCGCTCTTTGGTTATGCGCGAACGTTTCTTCTTTCCGTCGGGATGAGCCTGCATGGCCTTCTCCTCGCGCTCCTTGCGGCGCTCCTCCTTGGTCTTCTTCTTCGGACGGGTGCTCTGGTTGAGCGAGTCGAGGTCAATCTTTCCGAGCACGTTCACCTTCGGTGCGAGCTTCTTCTCGCTCTTCAGTGTGAAGATTTTGCTCTCTTCCTTTACGGGTTCCGGCTCTGACGGCTTTTCGGGTGCTGCCGGCTGCTGTGCCTGCGGCTCTGCGGCCTTGGCCTCGGGTTTTGCTTCGGGCTGAACCTTTTCAGGCTCAGTCTTCTTCTCTTCGACAACAGCTGTAGTATTGCCTGCGGGCTGTGACGGCTCTGCCGGCTTCTTTTCAGCCGCCGCAACCGGCTGTTCGGGCTTAGGCTCCTGGCTCTTGGCCTGCACCGTAGCGGCAGCAGACTCTTTCACCTCGGGCTTAGGCTGTTCTGCAACGGCAGCCTCCTGTGGCTTTTCGGCCGGCGCCGCCGGTTTGGCGGCAGGCTTCTTGCCCAGGCTGTCGAGGTCAATCTTTCCAAGGGGTGTATATTTCTGCGGCTTTACGCTTCTCACAGCGTTGTCCGCCCGGCGCTCCTTGTTGCCGTCCGACTGGCGTTTCTTCTCCTTCGGATGCTTGAGCAACAGCTTCTCGGCCTGGCTTCTCACCTCCTTGTCCGACTTGAAAGCCTCAACAAGTGCGTTATACTGACTGTCGCTGAGCTTGAAGCTCAGTTCTTCCTTGACCTCTCCAAGGTCACTTCTTTTTCTCAGGAACTCAACTGCGGTCTGGAGTCCTATATTCAATTCTCGTATTGCTTTATTTAATCTTATGCTCATTTTCTTAATTAAGTAATTGGCTGTTGCCGAAATTTGTTTAATAATTCATAATTCGTAAAATATCACCAGTGTGTATAATTCATAATTGGCATCTGTGCCCGGCGGACGCCACTGGCGCCCGTCCGGCGGCCAAAGCCTCATAATGCCAACCCAAAAGCCCGGAGGCCTGATTATGAATTATGCATTATGAACTATGAATTACTTAATTTCCTTCAAACTCGGCTCTGAGTATCTTCAGCACGTTGTCAACGGTCTCTTCCTCGAGGTCGGCTTTCTCTACGAGCATGTCGCGCGGAGCGTTGAGCACAGCCTTGGCGGTGTCGAGACCAATGCCCTTGATAGAGTCGATGATCCACTGGTCGATCTCGTCAGAGAACTCGTCGAGATAGATGTCCTCGTCTACCTCGCTCTCGTCGAGCTCGCGGAATACGTCGATAGTATATTCGGTAAGCATGCTGGCAAGCTTGATGTTCATACCGCCGCGGCCGATGGCCAGAGACACTTCTTCAGGACGGAGATAAACCTCTGCCTTCTTGTTCTCCTCGTCAACGTTGATGCTCGAAATCTTTGCCGGACTGAGCGCACGCTGGATGAAGAGCTTGATGTTTGCGGTGTAGTTAACAACGTCGATGTTCTCGTTACACAGCTCGCGTACGATGCCGTGAACGCGGCTACCCTTAACACCTACGCAGGCTCCAACCGGATCTATACGGTCGTCGTAGCTTTCAACGGCTATCTTGGCGCGCTCTCCCGGCATGCGGGCAATGCGCTTTATGGTAATGAGTCCGTCGGCTATTTCGGGCACCTCAGCCTCGAGCAGGCGCTCGAGGAACATGTTGCTTGTGCGCGAAAGTATGATCTTCGGGTTGTTGTTCTCGTTGTTCACCTCCTTGATCACGGCGCGCACGGTCTCGCCCTTGCGGTAAACGTCGTGAGGTATCTGCTCCGACTTGGGCAGGATGAGCTCGTTGTTCTCGTCGTCAACGAGCAGCACTTCGCGCTTCCACACCTGATACACCTCGCCGGCGATAACCTGGCCCACGCGGTCTTTATACTTGTTGTAGAGGCTGTCGTGTTCAAGCTCGAGCACCTTTGATGCCAGGGTCTGGCGGAGGTTAAGGATGGCGCGGCGGCCAAACTTGCTGAAGTCAACCTTCTCGCTCACTTCCTCGCCCACCTCATAGTCGGGCTCAATCTTTATTGCGTCGCTGAGGGCTATCTCCTTGTTCTGGTCTTTCACCTCGCCGTCGGCCACAACAATACGGTTGCGGTAAATCTCGAAGTCGCCTTTATCGGGGTTGACAATAACGTCAAAGTTCTCATCGCTGCCAAAAATCTTCGCGATAACGTTGCGGAAACTCTCTTCCAGCACACTCATCAGAGTGGTACGGTCGATATTCTTGGTATCTTTAAACTCTTTGAAGGTGTCAACCATGCTCACGGTTTCTTCCTCTTTCTTTCTTGCTACCATAGCTGTCTGTATATTTTTATTTTATTATTATCATCTGTCAGGGCGGCAGTGCCGCCTAAGGCTCATGCACATATCGGCGCCACGGGGCGCGCTGCTCCTACTTGAAGCTTATGAGATACTTGGTGTACTTAACGCTGTCCATGCTGAAATCGTGGTCTACGTCTGTCAGCACGGGGCGCTTTGAGCCTTCCTTCTTAACCTTCTCTCTCACCGTTACGGTAAAGTTGCGCCCGTCAACGGCCTTGAGCACGCCGCGGAACTTCTTGCCGTCGGCGTCGAGAACCTCAACTTCCTTTCCGACAAAGTTGACATACTGCTGCGGCACCTTGAAGGGCTGTCCCAGCCCGGCGCTGCCCACCTCGAGCTCATAGTCTTCTTCATCACGGCTCAAATGGTCCTCAATGAAGCGGCTGAGCTGCACACAGTCTTCAATCCACACACCGTCGGCATGGTCAATTTCAACTACAATCTTGTCGTCTTGGCTGATTTCGATGTCTACCAGGAAATACTCCTTGTCCTTAAGCCACTCGTCAACTAAATTTTTTACTACGTTTTTGTCTATCATAAACGGGTATTTAAAATAAAATGAGGGACTTCGTAAAGCCCCTCATTCCACTGAACGCTGCAAAATTAACAATAAAATCGCAGGTTAGCAAATATTTTGCGGTTTTTATGCAGTTTGTAATACAATATTTATAGAGAAAACGACTTTATGGCAACTTTCGGCCTCTCTTACCTACGGCATAAGCATGCCGGCGGATAAGCACGGGCAACCATGAAACGGGGGCGGCAAAGACGGCTACACGACACGCCCCAAGCAAGCCACAAGGCGGCGCCGGCCGATCTTCGAAAAGGCTGCATCATGAGCATGCAGAGCAATGCGGTGAAGAGCCGAAGGGACAGGGACGGAAACAGGGACGGATGCAAGTAAAATATCGTTAATTATGTTAATTAAGAATAGTTAAAACGAGAATATTGTAAGAGCGGCAAGCGTTTGACAGAGAAAAGCGTAAAAACCAACATTTTTATATCATGCTGTATGTCAGACTGTTACATTCAACCGGCAATTAAACAATAGCCAAACGGCTGCCAAAACAAGGCTTTTCGGCTTACAAAAGGGCATGTTTCGGGGCATAAAAGGCCATATTCTGCGATGCGAAACGATACCTTTTGCAACATGAAAGGCGACAAACGGTGATGAAGAAGGCATGAAAGCGGACGGAAAGAGCCAAAAAACGGGATGAAAGGTTAAAAACATTAACACTCCGTCTCTATTTTAAGCTGAGACGAAGTGTTAACAAAATTTGCTAGAATGTTAAAAACATGGTTTCACAATCCATGTCATGATGTTTGGCATAGCCGTTGCTCTGACCACCCTGCGCCCTGTCCCTGCGGGACCGAGATGCGAAACAGAGAGCCGCGGCACTGCTGCCGCTGCAGACAGTTATCTGCCTGATATAACCACCTTGCGGTTGTTAATGATGTATATGCCCTTGCCGAGCCTGCCGATGTCGCTGCCGAGATAGCGTCCGTCGAGCGAGTAGATGCGTACTTGCTGCTGTGCCGTGGCCTCTATGTTCTCGATGCCCGACGAGCCTGACGACGGCGCTATGTCGATATAGTCGGTGCGGCAGCGCATGTTGCCGTTGGTGTAGAACTCGAGTCTAAGCTCATCGCCGGCATCGAGAGGCACGTTTCTGGTAACGCGTGTGGCCATCTTGTTGTTGTTGGCCTTTGCCGTCCACTGGTCTTTCAGCTCCTCGCCAACGTATAGGCCAAACCATCCCTGCCCCGAAGCCTCGTCGAAGTAGGCCGTAGTGATGTCGTATTCGGCAGTCTCGCCGGCCCACACAAAGCTCATGTAGCCGGGGCCCTGGTCGCCCACGTTGCACGAGTCGTTAGAGGCAAGTATCCATGAAGGCTGGTTGTCGAGCTCAGGGAAGCACAGCGCTCCCCTTACGGCATGCTCCACCTCGTTGCGCCCTTCATGTGCATGGCTTATGTCCGACGTGAAGCTCCACACGTCGCCCGTAGCCACAGAGCCGTCAGCGGCGGTGGCATCCACGCGCCAATAATATGTCTGACCGTAGCGCAGGCTGCCGGGCTGCCATTCCTCCGTTTCGACATAATTGCCCTCGGCGTCGTCAAGGCTGCTGTCGGTGCCCATATACACGGTGTAGCCCTCGACATCGAAGCCTTCGCGCCAGCGCAGGCTCAGCGGCACACAGGGCGACGTGGAGCCGTCAACCTCACGCAGCGAAGCGTGCTGCTCGCCGTCAAAGGGCGTGGGATATGTGGCCTCGGCCGGTGCTGTGGTGAAGCGGAACACGCCCGAGGTCTTGCCCGAATATTCTCCGCCGTCTACCGTAACCTGCCAATAGTATGTCGTGGCGGGCTGCAGCTCGAGCGCCGCAGGGTCGCACTGCTGGAGCGCATCGGGCGAAGTGCCCACCTTATATATATAACCCGTGGCGCCCTCTATGTCGCCGCAGGCTATCTGCGTGCCTCTGACAACGCCTATTGCGCCGTCGCCCGGAAATGGAATAATGTCGCTCTCTATACCGTCCACGCAGCCCATCTGAGCCACCAGGCCCGGAACGCTCTGCGCATCGTCCATCGCGAAGTCATACTGATAGTAGCGGCTCACGTCGAATCCACTACTGTTGCCCTCGCCCCTGCTGCCCTCAAATACGTTGCCCTCGCTCTTCAGGAATCCCCAGTAGGCATCGTCCTCGCTCGTGGCGTACATCTGGCTGAACGGCGTCTTCACGTCCTTGAAATAGCAGTTCTCCACATTCACCACGGCACGCGCAAACATGCCTATGGCGTAAGACGTGTTGCGCTCGTTATAGTCGTTGAAGATGTGGCCCAGGCCGTAGCCTATGCGCGGGTTGCGCTGCGTGCAGTTGATGAACGCGTTGTGATGATACGTCACTCGCTGTCGGCCGTAGTCGGCAATGTTACGCGTGCCCGAGCTGCATATAGACGACTTGTCGTGGTCGTGAAACTTACACCACGACACCGTCAGATAGCTCGAGCCGTAGGTAAAGTCGAGCAGGCCGTCGTTGGCGTCGTTCTCCTCCTTCTGGCTCGAAAGGTCGCAGTGGTCAATCCACACGTGGTGGCTGTTTCTGAAGGCAATGGCGTCTGGGTCGGCCTTCGATATCTTCAGGTTGCGTATAATGATATTCTGCCGGTCCTTGATGTCAAGTCCCAGACTGTCGAGCCTTGCGCCGCTGCCGCCTCCAATGATGGTCTTGTTGCTTGCCACCGACACCACGTCGTGCTTCTGCTTAGGGTCGGTGCTGTAGTCGTAAAAGCCCTTCAGGTCGGCATCCAGTATTATTATATAAGGTTCTTCTGCCCCGGCATACTTTTCAAAGTCGGCGCGGTTAGTTACATGCACAATCTTTCCGCCGGCCCCTCCGGTGGTTCCGCGCAGCCCGAGGTCGGCATAGTTGGCAAAGCCCACAAGCCCGTGCTGAGCCATGACGCATGCGGGAGCGCCCGCGACAGCAAATAAAAGTGAAAGTAAAAGTTTTCTCATCGTTTGTTTTTCTTTATAATTATTAAGGTAAAGCATTTCGCAAGACTTGATTAAAATCAAGAGCAAATATAACCATTTATCGCCTAACACCCCGCCACAATATCAAAATGCTATACACAAAAATCATTTTACAAATGAAATAAGGTGTTCAATATAACTAAATGTCAGACAGCACTCGTTAAAGGACATAAAGCCAAAGCATAGATATGTTTAACCAATTTATCATGATTACAAGTCAGTCTTTTCTTGATTTCAGCAGCACTATACGCTAAATTTTGAGTAAAAAACTATCTTTTTTGATACAGCCAAGTCTTTTTCATGTTATTCTGTAGATAAGAATAAAAAAACATTTATATTTGCAAAAAAAGAAAACAACCTGCCATAAAGAAAAACATAAACCTTTATCAATGGTTAAAAACAGATTGCTGTAAGAAAACATTTTACCTTGACAAGTTCTTGAAAACTTTACATACGTGATTTTAGATTAACTTTTTAGTCATAAGCCTATTAAAACTACTATAAGCAAAGCACCAAAAACAAACAATGGCGTGTTCTGGCACGTTAATCATGCGTGTCGTCTAATGCCGGCGTTTAGGTATATCTTTGTCACTAATGTTTAACAACAGAATTAAAATATGAAAAAGAACATGAAGCATTATTCAGGCAAAGCCTTGACAAAAACTTCTGTCATTTTCAGTCTTTCTGCCCTACTGTGCATACCCGCCTGCGGTTATGCAGAGAATGCAGAGGCTAAGGAAATGGCGGTACAGGTAGTTCAGCAGAGCCGCACGGTAAAAGGTACTATTACTGACGAAACCGGCGAGCCTATGATCGGAGTTACTGTCAGAGTGAAAGGCAGCAGAGCAGCAGCCGTAACAGACTTGGACGGTAAGTTCTCATTATCAGCAAACCAGGGAGACTTTATCGAAGTGTCTTATGTCGGCTATGAGACAACGACAGTGAAGGTAACATCAAACACCCTTAACCTGCAGTTGAAGCCGGTGGCAAGCGACCTTGACGAGGTTGTCGTAATCGGTTTCGGTACAGTAAAGAAGCGCGACCTGACCGGTTCTGTTGCCTCAATCAAGGCAGACGCTATCGTGCAGACGCCTACATCAGACGTAGCAACTGCACTTCAGGGACGCATCTCAGGTCTTGACATCAACGGCGACGACATGAGAATCCGCGGTAACCGTTCTATCAACGGTAGCAACGACCCGCTCGTTATCATCGACGGCGTACAGGGAGGTTCTATGAGCGACCTTAACCCTAACGATATTGAGTCTATAGACGTATTGAAAGATGCATCATCTACAGCAATCTATGGTTCTCAGGGTGCCAACGGTGTTATCATCATTACAACAAAGAAGGCCGAAGCAGGCAAGATGCAGGTGTCTTACGACGGATATGTAACAGCAGCATTCCGCCCCGACAGAGCAGAATACCGCTCGCCGGAGAACTATTACGAAACACTCAAGCTTGCAGCACAAAACGCAGGATTATGGAACAGCACCAACGACGACGCATCGCTATTCTCAGACCTCGAGAGCTACGCAGCATTCCGTGCAGGCGTATGGACTGACTATGAGAAACTGCTGCAGAAGGACGTGACATGGAGCAACAAGCACACCGTGACATTGTCTGGAGGTACAGAAAAGACACAGGCCAGATTCTCTCTCGGATATGCCAACGACGGCAACAAATGGAAGAGAAGCTCAGGAACAGACAAATATACACTGCGTGCAAACATTGACCATAAGCTCTACAGCTGGATCAATGCTGGTGTAAACTTCCAGCTCACACACTCACGCAACGCATCTTCTCCTTATGAGAAGGCAACAACTACCAGCCTGGAGCTCGGCTCACCCTATGGTGTATATGATGCCGAAACAGACACATATAACATAGGCAACACTTTGGTTGAGCGCCCGCTCGCAAGCGACGGATACGTGAATCCGCTTATCGACGGTGCCGGAGATGACTTATATAAGAACGAGTCATACTTCACAAACATCGTAGCCAACGCATACGTTGACATTCATCCTATAGAGGGACTCACCTTCCGCTCACAGCTCAACACACACATTACAAACTCTTCAGAGGGAACATACACTGACGGCAAGTCTGCTGCAAACCTTGACAAGACAGGACAGAAAAGCACTGCCGAAATGACAAAAGCCTCTGGTACATACATAGAGTGGAACAACATCCTGACATACAACTTCACAAAACTGCCTAACGATCACCACCTTGGCGTAACTCTTCTTACGACATGGAACAAGACGATAAAAGACGAAATGTCTGCTACATCAAAAGGACAGACAATACCCGGCAACCTGTGGTGGAACCTCGGCAGCAATGACGGAGAAGACGGAAGCTCTATACACTCAAGCCTCTATACACAGGCACAGAACTTCTCTTACGCAGGACGTATCTCTTACGACTGGAAGAGCCGCTACCTCGTAACCGCATCTTTACGTAGAGACGGTTCGTCAAAACTCGCCGACGGCAACAAGTGGGACTGGTTCCCGTCAGCAGCTTTGGCATGGCGTATATCTGATGAAGCCTTCATGAAAAAGACTAAGTCATGGCTGGACGATTTAAAGATACGTGCTACATATGGTGTTACAGGTAATGCCGGTATCGGTGTTTACGGAACACAGTCAGGAGTAACATTCGCAAACTGGAGCTTCGGCTTCCAGGATATCTCTGCAAACAGATATATTCTCGGTGTGGCAGACCAAAACGGCAGCGGATATTATGTAATCGCAAACAAAGACACAAAATGGGAGAAATCTACAACATTTGATTTAGGTTTCGATGCAGTGCTGCTGAACAACCGTCTGAGCGTAACATTCGACTGGTATAACACCAAGACTACAGACCTTATCCTGCTGCGCTCACTTCCGACATCAGCCGGCATGGACGGTAAATACGCTACATACACAAACATCGGTTCTACAAAGAACACAGGTTTTGAGTTCACCGTAAACAGCCGTAACATTGTAACAAAAGACTTCTCTTGGTCTTCAACACTTACATTCTCTGCAAACAGAGAGAAGATTACTGACCTTGTTGACGGAACAGACATCATGATCGGTACAGCAAAAGAGACACAGACTCTTATGATTGGCCATCCTATCAAGTCATACAACACATTCAAGTATCTTGGAATATGGACCACAGCTGAAGCTGACGAGGCTGCTAAATACTTTAAAGATGCAGAAAAGACCAATCCGTTCAAGCCGGGCGACATAAAGGTTGCCGACCTTAACGGCGACTACGTTATCGACCAGAATGACGACATCGGTTATGTTGGTTCAACATCACCAGACTGGTTTGCCGGATTCAACAATGACCTCAGATACAAGAACTGGGACCTCAACATCTATCTCTACGCACGCTGGGGACAGTGGGCTGAAAGCAAAGTTGCAAACTATGATCCTTCTACAGGCGGCATGACAACTAACTTTGACTATTGGGCAGCCGGAACAAATGAGGGCGGTTCACTCCCTGCACTATACAAAGGACGTAACCTTTACGACTATGTCGGCTATCAGGCACTTGCCTACTGCGACAACTCTTTCATAAAGCTGAAGAGAATAACACTTGGCTATACATTGCCTAAATCGGCACTTAAGGCCATGAGAATAAGCAATCTGCGCATATACGCAACTATCAACGACCCGTTGTATTTCGTTAAGAATGAATGGCAGAAACATTATGATCCGGAAGGAAACCAGCGTAGCGTAACAATAGGTCTTAATGTAAACTTCTAATAAAAAGTAAACATGAAAAATATTATTAATAAACATATTGCCGGTGCATTATTTATCGGTGCTACTGCATTTTCGTTAACATCATGCAGCCTTGACGAATATAACCCGTCAGGCGAAGGCGCAGACCAGGTGTTCAAGACACCTGAAGGAATGGAGGATCTTGTCAACCAGATGTACTATAACTTCCGCTGGAAATATTACGGACGCGAGGATCCCTGTCTGTATATGGAAGGCAACGCTGACATCTGGCAGAACATCGGTTCTAACTATGAATACGGAAAGCAGCTGACACGCTGCGTCGACCTGCAGGGCGACCGCGGTCAGATAGCAAACGTATGGAACCGTGTTTATGACAACATCAATGATGCCAATGCCATAATCAACCGCCTTGATGACGTTGTTGGTCTCACAGAAGCTCAGCAGCTCGATTTCGAAGGTGAGGCACGCTTCATGCGCTCATACTGCTATTGGTGGCTTGTTGAATTCTTCGGAGACATTGAGTTACGTCTGGAAGAAACACAAACAGCAGAATTTACCGCAGTAAGAACAGACCGTAAGAAAATTTATGACGACGTTATCATACCTGATGCAAGAATTGCAGCAGAGAAGCTGCCAGTGACACCGTATAACGGACACATAGGCCGCTCTACAAAGAAAGCAGCCAAGGCTCTCCTTGCACGCGTTCTGCTGACTCGTGCTCAGTATGAGACAGCCGGAAGCGCAGAGCAGAAATACTTCTATGAAGAGGCGCTCAAGGCAGCACTTGACGTTATAAACAACAAGGCTGCTTATGGCATTCAGATTTACAATACTTACGATGAGATATGGCAGGCAAAGAACAACAAGAACAACACTGAGTTCCTGTGGGTTACTACATTCTCATCTAACTCAAGTCTGAACCCTGACAGCAAGCCAAACCGTCTGTACCGTTATTTCGCACCGAAACTTGTAGGTAACGCCGGTATCAGAAATACTGCAACCACATGGGAATATCCGTCAGAAGGCACACTGCTTATGCCTACCTATTACTTCCTCAACCTTTGGGAGGACTGGGACCTGCGCTATGACGTTATATTCCAGGAAGCATTCCCTGAAAATTCAAGCAAAACATTCACATGGACCGAAGCTCTTGCAAACAGATATCTCCGTCCTGACCTGATTGGCAAGCAGATTGAAGTAGGCGACACAGCTTTGTATTTCACAAAGAAGAGTCTCACAGACGATTTCAAAAAAAGTAGGACATATGCAGCCATCGACATTGATGACGTTTTTGAAACAGAGAATGTCAATGCCTACGGAGGAGCACCGCTACGCAACTACCAGGCAGACCCGACAGCCTCAACACAGTACATCGCAAGTTCATTCCCGCGCTTTATGAAATATCGCATATGGGACCGCGATGAAAACGGAACATTCCTCCTTGCCGCAGCAAACGGACAGTTTGGATATGCTGACGTGCCTGTTATGCGTTATGCAGAAATGCCTCTGATTGCAGCAGAATGCTACATCGCATTAGGACAAGCATCTGAAGCTGCTAACATCATTAACCAGGAAATACGTACTAGACGTGTGGTTAAGCCAGGCCATGACCTTAGCGAGGCTCAAGTTACTGCCTCAGACATGACTATCGAGTGGATTATGGCAGAACGTGCTCGCGAACTCTGCGGAGAATGGCTGCGTTGGTTCGACATGAAGCGAATTTATAGCCCACAAGGCAACTTCGCCTCTACTATAATAGGACGTAACCCAAGTATGATCGGAGACGACTGCATGCAAGAATATCATGCACTGAGACCTATTCCAAATACATTCCTTGATAAATTACAGAATGCCGAGGAATTTGGTCAGAATCCTGGATATAACCCTTATACAAAATAAAAGCGACAAATGACGGAGCCGCTGAACAAGTAAGCGGCTCCTTTAAAAAAAATTCAAACATTTAAATTTTAAGAAGATGAAAAAGATTTTTACTTTATGTGCTACAGTTCTTATGAGCTTAGGTGCATTTGCACAGAGTGAAGTAGGTATTTATCGCCCATTGGACCTCAAGATTCTGGAGGTTGGCGATCCCGCAGTTAAGGAAGCCTATGGTGTAAAAATTACAGAGATTCGCGGTAAGGATGCAACATTCCGTGAAGAAGCCGGCCAGGAAACTCCTGATGCATCAGATCTCTACATTGGCTACAACGTAACAGGCGACCCAGCACAAAGCATGGCAGCTTCAGCTGTTTATGCTGCTGACAATGTTATTTATCCGAAAGTTGCAGAGCAGACTGAGCGTCAGGCTGAAGAATACTTTGGATTCACAATGGATATTCCTGAAGGAAAATCTGTAAACATCGAAGCTTTGGATGTATATCTGCTTTTGGGCAACGCATACTACTGGCAGGTTGAAATAACAGATGCTCAGGGAAATGTTGTTTACAAGACTCAGGACAAGGGTATCAAGAACAACAACTACAACAAGACAGCCTACACCAACGGTGTTCACGTAACAACAACAGAAGTTACAGAACCTGAATGGTCACAGAAACTTCTTGAGAGCTGGGGCCTGGCTACAAACTATGATGTTGCAGAAACAGAATGTCTGCCTGAGCTGAAGGATCTCACAGGAACATACACAGTAAAAGTATATTACTGGGGCAAATGGCAGAAGAACATGACATATGCCAATGTTTATCTGACAATATCTGAAGGCACAACAGGCATATCTTCTATAGAAGCTGAAAATGCTAACAGCAACAAGATGTACAACCTCGCAGGTCAGAGAGTAGACAAGAACTACAAAGGTATCGTCATTAAGGACGGTAAGAAGTTCATTGTTAAATAATAAGTTCTTCATGATAAAGAAACCGCCTTTCGCGTGAAAGACGGTTTCTTTTATAAATCTATGCGATAAAGAAAAACGTAGTTCCGTTTTTTTATTATAAAAGTCATTACAAACATTAAAAACACTATTAAATCTTTAAGCATGAAATTCATATCAAAACTGGCATTTTCCGCTACAGTGCTATTATCTGCGGCACTAAACACAGGAGCTGCCATTGACGGAAGTCTTGACCCATCTTCGGTTGTATCCGAGTGGAGCAATTCGTCCACTTATCCTAAAATAATTGACATTAACTTCAGTGACGAGATGTGGCCAGGACAGACATGGACCGGCGAGACCGGAATGGACTGCCCTGAATATGCTGACGGAGCATATGTAAACGCCATTATCGAAGTTCCTGCAAACGGCGGCACAGAAGTAAAATATCCAGTGCTTTTTCACAACTGCACATTTGCAAACAAAAAGTCATACAACGGCTATGCAGGTGCTACGGCTGCATTCTGCCGCCAATACTACCTTGGCCAGAATCCTTCAGGATATGGCACAGAATATGTAAACGACTGGACGGTCAAGGACCATACTAAATATATCGAAGACAACATAAAATACGGAGAAGACGGAAAGCCTGTATATGGCGAAGCCGGATTTGTGCAGTTCTGCCGCGATGCTTCAACAGAACGCGACCCTGAAACTCAGGAGAAAATCTCGATGCACGGATGGATGGAAATCGACCACATTCCTTATGTAGAACGCATTCAGTGGGCATGGTCTTCTACATCATGGGGACGCGGAATAAAGTGCGACATAAAGATTGGTGACGGTGAATGGAAGCACCTGGTATGGATGGGTTCAGAACTTCATAAGTTCGGCTATACCTCATTCAGCGACCAGGGATACTTCATGGAAAATATCATTGACGCACACGACGTGTCTATCCGCTGGCGCGTATGGGACGGAGAAAACATGAAAGATCCGGCTCAGACCAACGAAGAGGGCTATCCTATATTCGGAGTTCGTGAAGACCCCTACAGCCAGCAGCAGGCTGCCCGCGTACACAAGATACAGATTTTCGGCTCTGAGATAACTGCCGAGCAGGCTCAATATGCAAAGGACAACCCTGTGAGCGACGTGGGCGAACTGTCTGACATCGAGGGCGGCGATACATCTGACGACAACGCTCCCGACGCAAACGCTCCGATAGAACTCTACACCGTGGCTCAGGACGGCACGGGCGACTATACAAAAATCCAGGATGCCATCAACGCCGTAAGCGACGGCTCACGCGGTATTATATACATTCGTCCGGGCGTATATGAGGAAAACCTCTACTCGGGCACCAAGACTAACAAGAACAAGTTTATCAGTCTTATCGGTGAGGACAAGGCCACTACCATCCTGACTTCATCTGTAGACCGCGGCTCAAACAACCCGCAGAACACTTACAACGACTGCGCTGCGCTCAACGTGTATACATCACGCTTCTACGCCGAGAACCTCACCATACGCAACACCAGCGGCAACGTGGGACAGGCCGAGGCTCTGTTTACGGCAGGCGACGCACACATCTTCAAAAACTGTCTGATAAGCGGCTACCAGGATACATACAAGGCAAACATCGGCGCACGCGGATACTTCACAAGATGTACCATCGAGGGTACTACCGACTTTATCTACGACAGCGGTCTGGAGTGGTTTGAGAACTGCGAGATTAAATGTCTCAAGGGCGGCGGCTACATCACGGCTGCAGGCGATGCCGGACTGACACTCACAAAGACTCTGTATCCGGAACTCAGCACCGACAAGTTCTATGCCGGACTGTTCTTCCGCAACTGCCAGGTGGTGCCGGCTCCGCGCGTATCTGCAGGCGACTACTATCTGGGACGTCCGTGGAAGGAGAAGTGCGGAACAATGTTCATACAGTGTACGCTCGACAAGCACATCAACACCAAGGGATGGACAGAATGGAGCGGAGCCGAGAACGACTGCTCTTACTTTGAATACAAGAACGTTGACAAGAGCGGAAACCTGATTGACACTTCATCACGCGCATCTTTTAGCCACCAGGCAACCGACGCTGAGGTAGAGGCATACATGAACCCTGAGTTCATCTTCTCTAAATTCTCTGACGTTTCTTTCGACTATAACGCAATCCTGAACGGCGCTGCAGAGCCTTCAAACTTCAACGTGTCTGCAACCGGCTTCACATGGGACGGCGACGACAAGGCTGCCGGCTACCTCATCTACAAGGACGGCGTATTCGTAGACATGACGGCAGAGCCTTCTTACACAAAGGACGCTGACGACAACGCTACATACACCGTGAAGAGCATCTCGCGCCACGGCGTAACATCAGACGCCGTTGAAGCCAAGGAAGGCGCCATGATGCTTGCATTCCCGACGGCAGAAGGCTTCGGTAAATACACATCAGGAGGCCGCGGCGGACAGGTAGTTACCGTAACTTCTCTTGCCGACGACGGCACAGAAGGCACTCTGCGCTGGGCTTTCGAGCAGTATCCCAACGAGCCTATAACTATCGTATTTGCCGTTAACGGCGAGATTCATCTCAACGGAAACCTGCGCGTAAGCCGCTCTGACTGGACGCTGGCCGGACAGACAGCTCCAGGCGACGGCATAAGCATCGTGGGCGACAAGGTTAACCTTGGAGGTTCACAGAACTTTATCATACGTAACATCCGTTTCCGCTCAGGCGACGGCAAGCAGGATCAAGCATGCGGAACAGAAAACTGCTCTAACTATATATTCGACCACTGCGCATTCGGATGGTCAGTTGAGGAATGTATGAACACTGCCGACAGCCACTTCCTGACAGTGCAGTACAGCATCGTTCACGAAGGTCTCTATCAGGCAGGCCACGACAAGGGTAACCGTGGATATGGCGCACAGTGGGGCGGATCACCCGTGACATACCACCACAACCTGCTCGCAGGCAACAACTCGCGCAGCCCGCGTATCAACGGCGCACGCGGCGAAGACTATGTCGTATTCATGGAATACGTAAACAACGTAAACTTCAACTGGGGCAGCGCCAAGGCTTGCTATGGCGGAGAGAACGCAGCCGAAATCACTTCTTACAACGGCAAGAACTCTGTTCACGAGTGCAACTTCATGAACAACTACTACAAGCCAGGACCTCAGTCACCATCTAACTCTGTGTTCGTATCAGTAGGTTACATGCGCGACATCGGTCCGTCATGGGCACCTTCTAAATGGTATATCAACGGAAACGTAATGGAAGGCAACGCCACAGCCACAGCAGACAACTGGTCGGCAATGGCTTCAGACCACTTCACATTCGACGAGTTGCGTGTTGACGAGCGCATCGTGACAGAGACTCCTTACTACAAGTACAACTCTGTTCTGGGCAACGAGGGCGAATACGACCCTGCACTCTACATGCTCACCGACATTCAGACTGCAGAAGACGCCTACAACACAGTACTCGAGAAAGCCGGAACCATAAACCGCGACGTGATAGAACAGCGCGTCATCAACGACGTTAAGACCGGTACACCTAAGTACACCGGCTCGCTGGCCAACAAGAAGGGTATCATCGACTCTGTGAACGACGCTGAGGGCTTCGGTCTCGACCACGGCAACGAGAAGGCTCCTGCCGACACTGACGGCGACGGAATGCCCGACGAATGGGAGAAGGAACACGGACTTAACGCCAACGACGCTGCCGACCGCAACCTGCGCAACGCCGAAGGCTACACCGCTCTCGAGGTTTACCTCAACGAACTCATGGGCGAGCTGCTCGACGACGACTTCACATCAGGCATAACACAGGCCGTGACCGAAAAGCCTGAGATAAGCTACAACAGCAGTAACAACACACTGACCGTAAGCGAAAACGCCATAGGCGCAACGCTGAGAGTGTTTACAACCGACGGCAAGCAGCTGGCACAGATGCGCATAACATCTGCCACAACACAGCTCAACAGCCTGCCTAAGGGCGTCGTACTGCTGTATGTAAGCGGCAACAACCTGTGCCCGAGAATATTAAAGGTGAACAAATAAGAATCTTGCATAAGCCTATATCATAAGAAATCCCGGCAGCCATGACGGCTGTCGGGATTTTTTTATGTCTATAAAGGCAGCATGATGCCATCAGTCTGCCGCCATCACACGCCTGTCATGCCCCTATCAGAAGCTGCATGAGGCGCAACGGCCGCCTCTGCCCCGCCCGTGCCGCCACCATGCCCTGCCGGCTTCCATACTCTTACAGACCGCACCAAGCCTCACTTGTCTATCTGACTCTCGGTGAAGGGGTCGGCACGATGGCCCATCAGGTCGATACGCGAGTATTCAATGTCAAACTCGTCGGCCTCGTCCGGCGTAAGCCTTACGCCTGCCGCACCAATAAAGTCGTCGAGATGGGCGGCACTCGTAGTGCCGGGTATGGGCACAATCCATGGCTTGCGCGACAGCATCCACACAAGCGAGAACTGCGCCGGCGTGATGCCCTTGCGCCGCGCCCAGCGCCCTACCAGCTCTGTCAGCGGCCTGTTGTAGCGCAGCGCCTGCGGAGTGAAGCGCGGCAGATTATGGCGGCGGTCATCACTGCCAAAGCGGCTGTCCTCGCCTATCGTGCATGTCAGATAGCCGCGGCCGAGCGGACAATAGGGCACGAAACCTATGCCAAGTTCTTCGAGCGTGGGGAAAATCTTAAGCTCAGGCTCGCGCCACCAGATGGCATACTCGCTCTGAACTGCCGACACAGGACACACGCTGTGGGCACGCCTGATGGTGCGGGCGCTTGCCTCCGACAGTCCGAAGTGCAGCACCTTGCCCTCCTTTATCAGCTGTGCCACGGCGTCGGCCACCTCCTCTATGGGCGTGGCAGGGTCTACGCGGTGCTGATACAACAGGTCGATGTGGTCGGTGCGCAGCCGCCTCAGCGAGCCCTCAACGGCCCGGCGCATATGGGCCACGCTGCTGTTGAGAGCCGTAGGGCGACCCTCCTCAACACCGAATCCGAACTTTGTGGCTATCTTAACATTGTCTCTTATGGGCTGCAGGGCCTCGCCCACCCACTCTTCGCTTGTGTAAGGGCCGTAAACCTCGGCCGTGTCAAACAGCGTAACGCCCTTTTCGTAGGCGCGGCGTATCAGCGCCACCATGTCGCGGCGGTCATAACGGCCGCCATAATAGCCCACCATGGGCAGGCAGCCAAGGCCTATGGGCGACACGCTCATGCCGCCCAGATTGCGGCGCTCGGCCTTAGTCTGCCGCCCCGTGCGCCCTTTATCCTTGCCTGTGGCAGCCATGGCGTCTGTGGCGGCAAGCACTCTCGACGTGCCAGTCAAGGCTCCGGCAGCCATGAGTGCCAGGCCCGATGCCGACTTTAAGAATTTTCTTCTGTCCATATCTTTCTGTCTTTTGGAGGTTAGTTGTTGTTTCTGTCGCAAAGATATGCCACGACAGGGCCGGCGCGGTATACAATTCTCATGCATAAGTACCATTTTCATGGTTTATGTTTCGCCGTTAAGGATAAATAACAATATATTTGCATCTGCAACAACCAAAAAAGTTAAGGGCATGGCAAAGATTGAGAAGGTAAACACGGTGCACGACTATAACGCATACGTAGGACAGGCAGACGAGCACAGGCTGGCAAGCGTGATAAACTATGACGACCTACCCCCGATAAGGCACAGCCTCAACAGCTACGGCATATACGGCCTGTTTCTGCGCGAGGACACGCTCGTAGACCTGACCTATGGCTGCGGCAGATACGACTACGACGAGTCTACGCTGATATGCGTGGCGCCAGGACAGACGGGCGGCAAGGAAGACAACGGCGAGAGAGTGGCTCTGAAGGGATGGGCCCTGCTGTTTCATCCCGACCTGATAAGAGGCACGTTTCTTGAAGGCAGGATGCACCGCTACTCGTTCTTTGCCTACAATGTGAACGAGGCTCTGCACATGCGCCCCGGCGAGCGCGACATACTCGTGGCATGCCTGAAGCTCATCAAGCAGGAGTTTCAGGCGCCTGACGACGGCTGCCGCGACTCTATCATCGTAGGCCTGATAGACATCGTGCTGCAATACTGCTCACGCTTCTACAACAGACAGTTCAGCTCGCACAGGCAGCAGAACAGCGACATACTGACACGCTTTGAGCAATTGATGCACAGCTACTACGACTCAGAAAGACAGCTTACGGACGGACTGCCTACCGTACAGGCATGCGCATCAGAGCTATGCCTCTCGAGCAACTATTTTGCCGACCTGATAAAGAAGCAGACCGGCATCACTGCCGGCGAACACATCCACCGCTTTGTGATGTCCATGGCCAAGAGCAGGCTGACGGCAGGCGAACAGGTGTGCCAGGTGGCCTACGCCCTCGGCTTTGAATATCCGCAGCACTTCAGCAGACTGTTCAAGAAGATGGAGGGATGCACACCGTCTGAATATATAGCATCGAGAAACAGGCGGCCTGACCATCGCGCTGACAACGCCAACACCGGTGCAACAGCCGGCTGATATATTCAGCATATCTGCACTGCCATCACGGCTGCTGAATCCATCAGCCGTTTGTAAACAAAAATGACATTTTCCGTCCGTTTGACGCCCTCAGAACGGCAACGGCGGGAGCGAAAGGGCGGAATGACGGGAAATATGGCGGGAAACGGCAGAAAAGATAAAATACTGATGCACAATAACTTACACACAAACGTAGATCAAACGGACACGGCTCATGCTATGAAAGATGCCCTTTCAGACTCTAAAAGGGCACCTTTTGCAGGCTGAAAGGCCGTGTTTTATGCATCAAAAGGATGCCTTACAGACCGAAAAACAATGGGTTTCGGGCTGCTTCTGACGCTCTACAGCTAACAAAAGTTAAACAAAAGCATATTCGGACGGCAAGGCATTAACATCTGTTATACATTGATTTTCTGTAACGGAAAAATATTTTGTCCTGACTTTTTACCTTGTCTCATGCATGATTTGCACCTCCGTTTAGATTTATTATATGCCGGCAAGGCTATATAATACTCATGAAGGAAACGCAACGTCAATATGTCTTTTTCAAAATATTATGCCACATTTAAAATTATATTTATTACTTTTGTGCGCTATTTGGTTTAGATACAAACCGGCAAACAGAGTCGCTACTATGAAAAAATACAAGATATTCATTATTATCTGCGCGCTGCTCACCACATGCGCGGCATTTGGTTCCGGTGACACGAAATATACTAAGCTCGTGAAGAAGGTTTCGGTCAAACCGACGGCTAACATAATGAATATTGCAGACAAATATGCGGCAAAGGGCAAAGACGGCGAAGCCCTCGTGCTGTATGCCATAGTATATAACAGGTTTGACCCCAATGCTGCCGACAAGGAAAAGGACATGTGCGCGCTGGCAAGGAAGAAGGCCGGCACGCTATACTATGACAAAGGCAACTACATAAACGCTCTCGACGAGTTTATCAACGGCGTGAAGATCAGCGAGACGTGCTCCAAGCCCACGTATGCGGCAAGTCTGTATAACTACATAGGCAACATCTACTGCATCTTTCTCGACTACGAGAAGGGCATACGCTACTATCTGAAGGCGTATGACCTGAGCAAGAAGTATCCCGACAGGAAGATGCAGCACAGCGTACTCGTTAACCTGACCGGCATGTACAGCTATTACATCAAGGACATCCCGAAGGCCAAGAAGTATTATCAGCTGTCTGAAAGCACGAGAGACAAGAACAACAAGACCGACACGTTCATGAGTCTCTACACGCTAAGCCTGATACAGATAAGCGAGGGCGACATCAAGCCTGCCATATCAAGGCTGAAATGGCTTGCCGGATATGCCGCAAAGGAGAAGCTGGAGCCGAGATTCCGCTGCTTTGCCTATCAGGAGATTTACAGCGCCTACAGGCAGCTGGGGGTAAAAGACTCTACGCTTAAATACATGTATCTGTGCGACCGGACGGCACAGAAATACAACCTCCAACATACGTTTAACTCTACGACCAAGAGCCTTTCTGACTTTTTTCAGGAGAAGGGCGACATAGCCATGTCTAATCTCTACAAGTCGCGCTATCTCGACATCATGGACTCGATTTATGACATGAGAAAGTTCGACATGGTAAAAAACTCGCTGCTCAACTACGAGATATACAAGACGACAAAGGAGATAGAAGACCTGCGCACAAGCCAGCACGAGAGGATGCAGACCATCAGGATGCAATGGGTGATAATGTGTGCCGTAGCCGTTGTGGCGCTCACCACAATATTGTTTCTCTTCATCGTATGGAAGCAGAAGAAGAGAATACACAAGGGATATATCAACCTGTATAAAATCAACCACGACTTCATAGAGACGCAGGAGCTGCTGACGAGCCGACTGCGCAAATGCCGTACAGAAATAAGCGAGAAAAACGATATAATAGACAGCCTGAGGCAGGAACTCGGCAACGCGAAGGACACGGAAGAGAGCACTGCCGAGGAGGGAATGAAATATCAGACGAGCAACCTGACCGACGGACAGATGCAGACCATAGCCGACGCCATAGGCAACGTGATGGAGAACACCACGGAGTTTTGCGACTGCAACTTCTCTCTCAGCAGGCTTGCCGACCTTGTGGGGTCTAACAGGTCGTATGTGTCGCAGGTTATTAACGACTCGTTCCAGAAGACATTCAACGACTACGTGACGCCTTACAGAATACACCTTGCCTGCAAGCGGCTCACCGACAGGGTCAACTACGGCAACTTCACGATGAAGGCTATAGCCGAAAGCGTGGGCTTCAAGTCGTACACCGCATTTGTCAATGCATTCAAGAAGATTACGGGCATCACGCCTTCTATATATCAGAAGATAGCCCTCGACAACAATTCTAAAGAGTAGCCAGCCTTACGCCTGCGCCGTCAAGGGGTATAAACACCATGTCTGCCGTAAGCATCAGGGCTCATCGCCGTTGCCGTATGGGGCTTTTTGCAGTCTTATTTTCAGCATGCATGGCATGCAATTCGATAAAATACAGCCGGCAGGACGATGCCGGAAAACGACCCGACAGATGAAAACAAGAATCTTATTACAGCGTAAGGCCATGCGCATGCCAGTGGTCTGTCTTAGCTTATACAGGCCGCATAACAAGCAAGCCCGAGCCAGTCTCACGACCAGCCCGGGCTGAAAATTATCGATATTCTACTTTACTGATGCTTAATCTTACAGACTAATCTCTCTTATGGCCTCTATCAGGCGCTTGAAGTCGGCTGGATGCACGTCGCCTATGTTACCTATGCGGAACGTGTCGGCCTGCGAAATCTTGCCCGGATATATCACGAAGCCCTTGGCCTTGAGCTTTGTGTAGAAATCCTTGAAGTTGAAGTCGGCCGACGGATAATAGAACGACGTTATCACGGGCGACTGCTCCTCGTCGGGCAGCAGCGTCTTGTATCCGAGGCTGCGCATGCCCTCCACCAGAGTGCGGTGGTTCTCGGCGTAGCGTGCATGGCGTGCCTCCACACCGCCTTCGGCCTTCAGTTCCTTCAGTGCCTGCATGAAGGCGCGCACCACGTGAGTAGGAGAAGTGAAGCGCCACTTGCCGTGTCCGCTCTCCATCGTCTGCCACTGGTCATACAGGTCGAGCGACAGCGAGCGGGCAACGCCCTTGCATCCTTCGAGCATCGAGCGGCGCGCAATGATGAAGCCGAAGCCCGGCACGCCCTGTATGCACTTGTTGGCACTGCTTATCATGAAGTCGATGCCCAGCGCAGCCATGTCTACGGGCACTCCGCCAAAGCTGCTCATCGCGTCCACTATCAGCGTCTTGCCGTGCTTCTTTACAACGGCTGCAATGTCGGCCAGCGGATTGAGCACTCCGGTAGTGGTCTCGCAGTGAACCACCGACACGTGTGTCGTCTCGGGATGACAGGTCAGATATTCGTCTATCTGCTTCGGGTCAACGGGCTGAGTCTCCTCAAAGCGCATCACGTGGCAGTTCAGATGATAATAGTCAGCTATCACGCCCATACGCTTTCCGTAGGCTCCGTTGGCAGCCACGAGCAGATGGTCGTCGGCCTTTATCACCGAGCCGAGCGTAGCCTCAACGCAGAAGCTGCCGCTGCCCTGCATCAGCACTGCCGTATATTCTTCGGGACGGCTCGACGCCAGCTCCACGAGCTCTTTGCGTATAACCTCAACAATGCCTATATTATAGTCTTCATCCCATGTACACCAGTCGCTCATCATGGCTTCCTTAACGGTGTCTGTGGTTGTCAGTGGTCCGGGTGTAAGTAATAAGTATGGTCTCATGTCGTTACTGTTTTTTATCGTTATTATCTATGCTCTGCAAGTTCCGGCCGCCGTGCGGCGGCTGTCATGCTTGTGTCTGTTTATCTGTTCATTCGTGCGTTAATGCTGTCTATCAGTCCGGGCAGCTCAGTTATGTCGTCCACCACAAAGTCGGCGCCTGCTGCATACATGCGGTTGCGCACGCAGGCCATGCGTCTTTTCAGTTCGTCGGCAGGCATGTCAGCCACCTCGTCGCGCGTCAGAGCCAGCTCGTTGCTGCCAAGTATCACGCCCACGCTCCACACTCCGGCGTTAGCTCCCTCCTTGATGTCGGCAATGGTGTCGCCGAATTTCACAACCGAATGGCGCGATGCCACATCCAGATCGCACATATTCTTGTATATCATGTATGGCTTTGGACGTCCGCCGGGCATGTTGTCAGACGTAACACAGTTGTCAACGGTATAGCCTTTCTCTGCCGCAGCCTTTATCACAATGTCCATCATGGTCTTGGTGTAGCCCGTGGTCGATCCCAGCTTTATGCCCTGTGCCTTTAGCGCAGCCACCGTCTCAACCACTCCGTCGATAGGCTCCGAATAGTCAGCCAGCGTAGCCATCAGCTTGTCCTGAAAGCCCTTGTAGCATGCCTGCACGTCGTCCTCGTTGTAGTCGCGTCCGTATTTTTCGGCAAACTCTTCCCTTACATGGTCTATGGCGAACAGAGCGCGTATCTCCTCTATCTTTGTCAGCCCCATGTGGGCGCGGGTTTCTTCCGCCGTAACGGTAAGTCCCATGTTCTTGAAACACTCAACGAAGGCTGCCACCGGAGCGAAGCATCCGTAGTCAACGGCCGTTCCGGCCCAGTCCATAATCACACATTCAATCTTGTTCATATTCTTATTACTGTTTAATGTTCTTTGTTTGTATTATTCCGTTTGCTTTTATTTAGCCATGCTCACCGTGCCGTAGAGCTGTGCGTCGCCGGCTCCGGCCTCGTCGGTGCTGCGCTTCGGCCTTCCTGCCTGCAGCATATACACCAATGCTCCGATAAACATCACGCAGCACGCAACTCCGATAAATATGCTCATCTGGTTGTAGAACACAGCCCAGTCGACATGCGACGCTCCCAGCTCCTTGAACATCAGCAGGGCGAGCGTGCCCACATAGCCGATGAAGTCGATGGTTATGATGAAGAATCCCACGTTGCCGCGAATCTTGAAGCAGGCAATGAAGCGCTCGAAGAATATTGTCTGGAAGCTCAGATATGCTATGTCGATGCAGAAAGTCTGCATGAACAGCCATGCCGTGGCGGGCATCGACAGCGCGGCATGCCTTGCTCCGACAAACGCCAGAGCTGCCATTCCGGCCGCAGACACGCCCAGCAGGATGCAGAGTGTCTTCAGATGGCTCTTCACCGTTGACATCACGGCGAACACTCCCAGCAGGACGAGCGTGGCAATGCCGTCGATATAGGCGAAGGCCCACGACGAAACGCTGTGAACGTCGATGATGCATACAATGAAGTCTTCCTTTATGTCGCGCTGCACTGTGAGCAGAAGGTTGGCTATGAAGAGCATAAGCAGCACGGGCATAAACCTGCGGAACAGCTGCATGCGCTCTCTGGCGTTGAGAGTCACGCGCTCCGAACGCGACGCTATGTCGGCAGCCGTGGGGCGCGGCAGCTTGGTCATCACCCACCCTGCGAGGCATAACAGCGGGAAGGCCACTGCCCCTATCAGGGCCGGCATCCAGAACTCGCTGACGTGGAGCGTGTGGAGCGCATAGAGTCCGAGCGACTTTGCCACGCCCGAGCTCAGGGCCATGCTCACTCCCATGATGCTTGCCAGTATGTCGGTGGTGCGGCGTCCTTCAAGAAAACTGAATATCACGCCCCACATACAGCCCAGCGACAGGCCGTTGAAGAAGAGTGCAAAGATGTTGAGCGGTGCGGGCACGAGGGCAAACGTCAGCAGCGACACCTCCGACAGGGCTGCCGAACCGACGATAAACTTCAGGCGGTTCTGCGGCTTAAGCTCTGATATAAACTTTATGCCGAGCATCTTGGCGCACACATAGCCTATGAGCTGAATCATGCTGACCACAATCTTGTAGTCCATGCCGGCTATCTGCATGCCGTCGAACTCGGCTGCCGTGAACGGCTTGCGCAGGGCATACACGAGCGAATATGAAAGCAGGGCCGTGCCTCCTGCCCAGAATACGAAAAGCCAGTCGGGCATTGCCTTGCCGTTGCCTCTCAGGCGCTGTATTATGTTTAGAATCTTTTCCATTTCAATATTTGCAGTCATTCGGTTTCGGGTGCAAAATTAGCATCGTGCAGGCAGCGCAAAAATGAATAAATCATGAATAATAGGCCGTAACAATTCAGTAAAATGATTGTAACCGGATAATAATTTTTCTGTTGCCGGAAAGAAACCCGAATGTAACACGGATGTAATATGTTTTAATACGAAAAGGCCTATCTTTGCAGTGCAATTACCATTCAGTGAAATTATGAAAGAGCTTAGAGAGATATACGACCGCATAACCTATCTGAGACAGAAAGGCATGAAAATGAAGGACATAGCAGGGTGCATCGACTTTGCACCGAGCGTGCTTTCGGCCCTTTACACCACCGTGCTGCCGGCCTTCTTCAAGAACATAGAGAAGGGCGAGAGCCATGAGGCTGCGCTCGACAATGCCCTGATATGGGTCAACAATGTTTCAAAGAAGAAGCTGCTGGGCTCTATTCCGGCCATGAAGAAGGTGCTGTTCTCTGACGACATCATACCTGTTGTGCCTGAAAGCGAGACCGCCAATCCCTTCATATCCGAACTTGAGCGCAACATGAAGCGCACCGCCGGACAGATAGCCAACTACAGCGGCATATACATGAGCTACAGCGTGTCGTCAGGCTCGCTCGCAATGAAGCTCGAACCTTATATCATAACGCCGGCGGCCAACGGCAACTACGTGCTCGTTGGGCACAACAACGCCTACGGAACTACACACTGGGGTATTGCGATGATGAACGGCATAAACCACATCTACCTGATGTTCAACGAGAACAAGGAGCCTCAGCTTGCCCTGTTCAACATCTGCCTGAAGATTCCGATGTACGACAGACCGCCGTTTCTGAGGGGCGTCTACACTTGCTTCGACTACAACTACAATCCCATTGCAAGGCGCATTCTCTTCGTGAAGCTGTCAGACAGCACCTCGCGCGAAGACTTCGCGAAGCTAAAGGGATGTCTCAAAACACGCGAGGAACTGAGCGAGCAGGAGCGCAAATATTATGAATATACATGCGGACAGGAGGATGTGGTGCGCATGTGCAACATCCCCTCGCCCACCATGCACGAGGACGACCTGATAACGGAGAAGCGCATTCTGGCCATGAACACCGCCACAGAAAGAAAACCCATGCAGCTGCATGACGGCAGCAGGCATGATGAAGGCTGACCGCCGTATGGCTGAAAGCATTGTATGAATGCACTTTGCGCATGACATCGTCTTACGGCGGCAGCACAGACGGCAGCAGACTGCCCGACATGTAGCAGCATAGAGCCTCACGGCTACAGGGCGGAATGATTACGGCTTCCCGGCAGAAGCCGCTGAAAACAAGGCATGAGGCAACATATATGAACTTTTAACACTACACCATAGTAACAAAAAGGGCACAAATGCGTTTTTATATCAACGCCCTGATTTAAGGGGTATAAGAACGGAAATAACGTAAAAGCAATATTGTTACTATGAACTTTTCCCTGAAACTTACAATTGTATCAGTAGCCGTCGCACAGACCGTATGTGCCGGCGGAAAGGCTATTAACGACGGCGTAGACCCGCCAGCCGTGGTTGCGGCATGGAGTACGCCGAAGGATTATCAGAAAATTATCGACATAAACTTCAGCGATGCCATGTGGCCCGGACAGACATGGGCCGGCAAGACCGGAGCCGACAGTCCGGAACAGGCCGACGGCGGATATGTCAACACGATAATAGACGTGCCTGCCAACGGCGGCAGCGAGGTTACATATCCCGTGATGTTCCACAACTGCACCTTTGCCAACAAAAAGAGCTACAACGGCTTTGCGGGTGCAACGGCGGCCTTCAGCCGGCAGTATTACCTCGGACAGAGCGCCACAGGCAAGGGCAACCGCTATGCCAACGACTGGACGGCAAAGGGGCACACGGCCTATCTGGAGGACAACATAAAGCGCGACAAAGACGGAAACATCGTCTACGGCGAGGCAGGATTCGTGCAGATGTGCAGCGCTCCGGCCACGGCAGGACATGAGGGCGCCACAAAGGGCGAGTCGCAGCACGGCTGGGTGGAGATAGACCACATACCATACGTTGAGCGCGTGCAGTGGTCGTGGTCGTCTACATCATGGGGCCGCGGCATAAAGTGCGACATAAAGATTGGCAACGGCCAGTGGAAGCCGCTGGTATGGATGGGCTCGGGCATGGCCGCCTACGGCTACTCGGCCTTCAGCGACCAGGGCTACATGATGGAGAACGTGATTAACGCCAGCGACGTGTCGCTGCGCTGGCGCGTGTGGGACGGTGAAGACCAGGACAATCCCGTGCAGCTTACAGCCGACGGCAAGGCCGTATTTCAGGCTGAGACCGACCAGCTGGCACGCCAGCAGCCGGCCCGTGTGCACAAGATAATGATATACGGAAAGAAGATTACGGCCGAACAGGCTCTCTATGCAAGGCAGAACCCCGTGGGCAGCGTGGGCGAGCTGACTGCCATAAGGGGACATAAGGAGCCGCACATAAGCGCGCCCGACGCCAAGGCCCCCGTAGAACTGAAGGTGGTGGCGCAGGACGGCAGCGCGCAGTACACTAGCATACAGCAGGCCATCGACGCCGTCAGCGACGGGACACGCGGCATAATATACGTTCGTCCGGGCGTATACGACGAGAACGTGTATGCCGGCAGACGCAACGACAAGAACAAGTTTATAAGCATAATAGGCGAAGACCGCAACACCACGATACTGACATCATCTGTTGACCGCGGCCCGAAGAGCAAGGGCAAGCGCTACTATGACTGCGCCGCGCTCAACGTCTACGCCGACCGTTTCTATGCCGAGAACATCACCATACGCAACACCAGCGGCAACGTGGGACAGGCAGAGGCACTGTTTACGGCCGGCGACGCACACGTGTTCAGCAACTGCACGCTGAGCGGATATCAGGACACATACAAGGCCAACGGCGGAGCGCGCGGATACTTCAGCCGCTGCACCATAGAGGGTGCCACCGACTTTATTTATGACGCTGGCCTCGAGTGGTTTGACGACTGCGAGATACGCTGCGTCAGGGGCAAGGGCTACATCACGGCTGCCGCCACATCTGAGCTGCCGCTGACACGTGCCATGTATCCAAAGCTGAGCCAAAGCCGCCTGTATGCGGGTCTGTTCTTCAACCGCTGCCGACTAACCGCCGAGCAGGGCGTGGCCGACGGCGCCTACTATCTGGGCCGCCCGTGGAAGGAGAACTGCGGCACGATGTTCATAAACTGCACGCTGGGCAGCCACATAAACAAGGCAGGATGGCTCGACTGGGGCGGACGAGGCAACACGACATCATATCTTGAATACAACAGCACCGACGAAAACGGACAGCCTGCTGACACAAGCCGGCGCGTAGGCTTCGGCCGCCAGGCCACCAAGGACGAGGTAGAGGCATACATAAACGCCGACTTCCTGTTCAAGAAGGCGTCTGACGTGCCCTTCGACTTCAACGCCATTATTCAGGGCGCCCCTGCCCCGTCGGTATTCACGCGCAGCGGCAACACGTTCGAGTGGAACAGCGACCGACTGGCTGCCGGCTACCTGATATACCGCAACGGGCGCTTCGAGGCTTTTGTGGCCGAGCCTGAATACACCATATCAGACGGCAATGCAGACGAATACAGCGTTAAGACCGTTTCGCGCCAGGGTGCCACGTCAGAGGCTGTGACCATGCGCGTAACGCCCGTGGCCTTCCCCACGGCCGAAGGCTTCGGCAAATATGCCACTGGCGGACGCGGCGGAAAGGTGGTTACGGTTACGTCGCTGGCCGACACCGAGGACGAAGGCACGCTGCGATGGGCCTTCAGCCAGTATCCGGGCGAGCCGCTCACCATCGTGTTTGCGGTGAACGGCGAGATACGCGTCAACAGCAACCTGCGCGTGAAGCGTGCCAACTGGACGCTGGCAGGACAGACGGCTCCGGGCGACGGAATAAGCATCGTGGGCGACAAGGTGAACTTCGGCAGTTCGGAAAACTTCATCGTGCGCAACATACGCTTCCGCGCCGGCGACGGCAAGCAGGACCAGGCCTGCGGAACGGAGAACTGCACCAACTTTATATTCGACCACTGCGTGTTCGGATGGTCGATGGAGGAAAACATGAACACAGCCGACAGCCACTATCTCACCGTTCAGTACTGCATAGTGCACGAGGGCCTCAACGACGCCGGCCACAAGAAGGGCAAGCGCGGATACGGCTCGCAGTGGGGCGGCTCGCCGGCCACTTACCACCACAACCTGCTGGCAGGCAACGACTCGCGCAGTCCACGCTTCAACGGCGCCAGGGGTGAAGACTATGTGGTGTTTATGGAATATGTGAACAACGTGAACTTCAACTGGGGACGCTGGAACTCGTGCTACGGCGGCGAGAACTCGGCCGACATAACAGAATACAACGGACGCAACTCGGCTCATGAGTGCAACTTCATGAACAACTACTACAAGCCCGGCCCAGAGTCGCCTGCCAACTCGGTGTTTGTCATGGCAAGCCACGCCCGAAAGGGTGCCACGTCGTGGGGCCCGGCGCGCTGGTATGTAAGCGGAAACGTCATGGAGGGCAACGACGCTGCCACAGCCGACAACTGGCAGGCCATGAGCGCCGAGAAATATACAACAGACCAGATAAGAGTGAATGAGCGCATCGTGCCCGAAATGCCTTACTATAAGCTCGACGAGACAGAAGGCGCCATAGGCAAATACCGCCCGTCGCGCTACATGCTGACCGACATACAGACGGCCAAAGAAGCGTATAAGACGGTGCTGAAGAAGGCGGGAACGATAAACCGCGACGCCACGGAAAAGCGCGTGATAAACGACGTGAAGAGCGGCAACCCGAAGTTCAGCGGCTCGAAGACAGGCAAACGCGGCATTATCGACTCTGTGAACGATGCTGAAGGCTTCGGCCTAAGCCACAAGCAGGAGGCAGCACCGGCTGACACCGACGGCGACGGAATGCCGGACAAATGGGAGAAGAAACACGGTCTGAACCCTGACAATGCCGACGACCGCAACCTGACAAACCCCGACGGCTACACCGCCCTTGAGGTTTATCTGAACAGCCTGATGGGCGAAAAGCTGAGCTGCAAATTCAGCAGCACCGCCACATCACACGGCAAACAGGCTAAATAAGGCGTGGCGAGCCTGCCTGAAAGCAACAAAGACAAAGCAAAAACAACATTCATAAGCGCAGAAAAAGGTGGAAACCCGAGCCGGCTTGTAAACAACATCCGGCTGAAGGTTTCCGCCTTTTCTGTATCTTGACGCTTTTGTCAAAAAGAATAAAAGCATGAACTGCAACAATAGCCGGCAGAACGATTCATCATAAATATTTATAAAAAGACCAAGAAAGACAATTCAAGGCCCCTCCATATTTTTTGACAATTGAAGGAATCTGCACTTGATAAATCCTACCTTCATACTGAGGAAATAATTTCTTTATATGATTAAGGGCTTCTGCATCAGTAGCCCGCCCCAGACCGGGAAGGATGATAACATCCTTAGTATGAATCATGTTAATATACGCCCAACTATATTCATGATAATCACTTAATTCCAAGTCTATAACCTTAAAACATGACTCCAGAATCTCACGCATCCTTGCAGCTATCTTATCCGGATAAACTTTAAGGTTCACCAGCAATTTATTTGGTCCTACGGCATGTAGAATTCCGTCTGTATGTCCGCATGCATCACCTCTATCCCACGGAAGAAACAATAACTTATGCTTTGGAAACAACTTTTCCAACTGATAAACAAGATTTTCTCCTGCCACTTCGGAGTTTTCAAAAAACACCTTTTCAGTCATCACAACAACAGGAGTATACCCTCGTCCCCTCTTGATACTTGCAAAAGTAAAATTACCACCATCTGCAATAATTGGGGATGCTTCTATTGAAGCGGAAGTAAGTTTCTTAGCCAATTCAAGAGAAACTTCTGTCGGCGTCTCATAATCACGATATCCCTTCAAATAATCCGGATGATAACGAAACTGAACAAATTTATCATAATCTACCTGTATCGGCATATAATCCCTGCACCAATAGTCGGCTGTCCCTTTTAACACTCCATGCCTGACATTATGATGTGACAATATTTCCGACAACTCATTATATATTTGTGGATAATATTTTTTTAATTCCTCAGAAAATAGCACATAATCCTGCTGTTGTAAAGCCACTTGCATTATTTTATCATATCAAGGTTAGTAAAATGCCACATACGGTCTCCATTCTCACCACTTATTTTGTTAACATTAACCCTCGCAGAAGATGCAATATTTACTTTTTTAAACTCAGCGTTGTCTACCCATACAATACTCAACCCCTTGCCGAAGACTGACGCATTGCCCAACAAATCTTCCCACAAATACTGGGATCTGAATGGACTTTTCTTGTTATTGGTTTTATTTGTATATTCCTCTTTCTCGCCAGAAACAGATTTATACGTATATCCTCTCATCAAAAATGAAGCACGGTATTTTCCTTCACGCTCAAACGTCATGTCAACACCCGAACTATGAGGATAAATAGATCCTACAGGAAAATACGGAAGATCTCCTTTATGATACATCTGCGGTTCAACAATAATGCCATTTTCTTCATCATGGAAGTAAAATTCAATATCTATCGGGTAAATTTCATATTCACCATTGACAACAAAATGCCCATTAAAAACAACCTGAGCAATGTCTTCAAACTGCCTTGCAAGTCCATCTATAGTGTATACTGGCGTGAACTGTTCTAGAACTTCTTTTAATTTTTGTGGTGTTTTCATATTAATTCTTTTTAAATAAGCATATTATTCTCTTCTGTTTCCATTCTTAAGCAGGAAACAAAAGTAAGGAAATATGATGTATGTTTCAAATTTAAAACTGCATTTAACACTTTCGTATCTCAAAAAAGAATTCATCTATATACGGAAAATCACGTGCTTACAAAGCGAAAATCCATCTGCATGGTGAAAACACCCAAAAATCCGTAACTTTTTCTTTTAATTATGTTACGGTTATGTTATACGGCGCTATTTAATAACATTTTCTTTAAGCAAATTAAACCGTAATAGTTTCAGACTGTTAGTGGCCGGTTTACGAGTCGTTAATGGGCCGTTTACGAGTCTAAAACCGGCCACTTTTTATACGCAAACGGCCCTGTTATTTTTCGCATTCAACAACTTAACCTATTACGGCTTTTTGTTTTGTGGAATAAAACATCTGAACTATCTGTCAGGGGTGTTATTTCATTTTGACTACAAAAAGGTATATGTTGCGGATCAAAGATCCTTATATTCAATGCTGCCGGATGGCACATCCGGCAGAACATTAGTCTTGCAGTTTTTTAACATCGCTGCAACAAGAGAACAATAGCGAGAAAAAACACAAGATATTTAAATTTAACTGCCTAAAAAGAAAAGCATTTGACTTTTTTCGCTGCGCTAAAGAAAATTTCTCCTTAACTACTTAACTCCTAAAAAAGCATTTGACTTTAACTACTTTAACTCCTCTAACTACTTTAACTCCTAATGAGACTCCATAAAAAAGGAGAGGCAAAAGCCATGCGGCCCTTACCTCTCCCGGAAAAATATATTCTCTCAACTTTTATTTCTTCTTCACTGCACCTTTTACTAATACAGCCTTATACTCGTCAGGACTGTTGAGCAGGCGGCATGCCTCCTTCATCTGCTTGTCGTAGCGCAGACTGTTCTCCATGCTTCCAACCTGATAATAGTAGGCAGCAATGATGTCGTTGGATATTATCTGCTTTAGCACGTCCTTGTGATAGTCGAGGTCTTTAGCTATGTTGTGCTTCAGCTTCTTCTCCAGATTTTCAAATTCGGCCTTGGCGTCGTCATAATAGCCCTCAAACTCAACAACCTTCTTTAGCGACTTGAGCAGTTTCTCGCTCTCAGGGTCGTAGGTGAATCCGCTCTTTATCACTCTCTGCTTGAAGTCCTCATAGTCGGCGTCAGAAAGCTCAAACTCTGAAGGCTTGGCTATCGTTGGGTGAGAAGCGATATAGTCAACCTCATAGTCGAGCAACACCTCGGTAGAGTCGAGTCCGCTCACGGTGAGATAGTAGGCAATGTTGGGCAGCGAGTCGGGACGCACCTCTATGTCGGGCTTAATGCCTCCGCCGTCGCGCACCTCGCGTCCGCCTGCCGTATAGAACACCTTGGTCAGGCTGTCGGGTATGTGCTCGGTATATCCGCCGCGCGCGTGCTTATAGTTTATTGCCTGTATGCAGCGTCCGCTCGGAATGTAGTATTTGCTTGTGGTCAGCTTCAGCTGTCCGTTGTATGATATGTCAACAGGCAACTGCACGAGACCCTTGCCGTAGGTGCGCGTGCCCATGATTACAGCGCGGTCGAGGTCCTGCAGACTTCCGCTGGTAATCTCGCTGGCGCTGGCCGACTCGCCGTTGACGAGCACCACAACGGGCATCACCGTGTCGATAGGCTCAACGGTGGTTTTATAGTCATAGTTGGCACGCTTCAGCTTGCCGCGCGTCTTCACCAGAGTGATGTCCTTCGGCACAAACATGTTGACAATGTTGACAGCCTCTGAGAGAGAGCCGCCGCCGTTGCCGCGCAGGTCGAGCACGAGGCCCTTCATGCCTTGCTTCTTCATCTCTATGAACGCCTTGCGCACATCCTTTGAGCAGTCTTCGGTGAAGCTGCTCAGATTGAGATAGCCTATGCTGTCGGGGCGCAGACCGTAGTAAGGAATTGAAGGCATGTTGACAGAGCGGCGCGTTATTCTGAACTCCATGTTCTTGCCCGTGCTGGGGCGCTTCACCTTCAGCACGAACGTCGTGCCGGCGTCGCCGCGCAGATGCGAACTTACGTAGCTCACGTCCTTGTCGGTCATCACAGAGTCGTCGATGCTCAGGATGATGTCGCCCTTCTTCAGGCCCACCTCGGCAGCCGGGTTGCCTGCATAAGGCTCGTCGATGACCACGCGCTTCAGCTTCTGGTTGTAGCGTATCACGGCTCCTATACCCACATAGCGGCCGGTTATCATCGTCTTAAGGTCGTTCACCTTGTCCTCGGGATAGTAGACGGTGTAGGGGTCGAGCGAGCGCAGCATCGAGTTGATGGCCGTGCCCACCACCTCGTCGGCGTTGAGCGTGTCTACATACATCAGGTCGAGATAGCTGTAAATCTCGTTGAACACCTGCATGTTCTTGGCCACGTCGAAGTTGTGGCTCTTGCTTTCCTGGGCCGACGCCGCCATGAAAGGCAGCATGAGCAGCACCGCAAGCTGAAATAGTCTTATTCTCATCTTATGTTCTTATTGTTTCTTTTTCTTGTTGCAAAGCAAATTCATGCCCCATACGGCCGCAAAGCGTCAACGCGAGAGGCCCCTGCCCTGTTGCCGGCAATGCCCACAGCCGCCTCCACCGGCAGCAAAAGCATGCGCACGTGCCCTAAGCGGCAGAAGCAGCACACGCAGACTCACCGGCAGCCGGCCGGACACAGGCCAAAAAGCATGAGCCTAAGGCATGGTCTCAGCAGCCGTATTGACTTATGCAAAGTTACATATATATATGGTGAAAACACCACTTTTCGGGGAAAAATTATTTTATTTTAGTCTAAAATTGAATTTTTTGCCAAAAAAGTTTGGAGGTTTCAAAAAATCTTCTTACCTTTGCATCGCATTTGAAAGGAAATGCATCACATGCTTCAATAGCTCAGTTGGTTAGAGCACCTGACTGTTAATCAGGGGGTCGTTGGTTCAAGCCCATCTTGAAGCGCAAAAAGGAGTTGCTTCGGTAACTCCTTTTTTGTTTTTGTATAATTCATCACTTTTAGCCGCAACGGCTACACCTTGGAGACAATACACCACATGAACAACAGCCACAACAAGATAATAATGCTGGGCACAGGCAGCGCAGGAGTTACAAGATGCTATAACACATGCTTCTTCCTGAAGACAGCCGACACAGCACTGCTCGTGGACGCAGGAGGCGGCAACGGCATAATGTCGCAGATAGAAAAGGCGGGCATAAACCTTACGGACATACACCACATGTTCATAACGCACGCTCACACCGACCACATACTGGGCGCCGTGTGGGTGGTGAGAATGATTATGCACAGGATTCTCGGCGGCGAATATAAGGGCAACCTGAACGTATACGGCAATGACAAGGTGATAAGCACGCTAAAGCAGATATGCCTCATGACGCTGCACAAGAACTATAACGCGCTGTTCGGCAGCCGCATCATGCTGTGCGAGAAGCTGAGCGGCAACGAATTTCAGGCCGGAGACATCAGCATGCAGTGCTTCGACGTGCTGTCGGACAAGGAAAAGCAGTTTGGCTTCCGTGCCATAATGCCTGGAGGAGCCACGCTGGTGTGCATGGGCGACGAGCCGTGCGACAGGGCCAACTACCCTATTGCGCGCGGTGCCGACTGGCTTATGTGCGAGGCCTTCTGTCTATATAAGGACCGCGACGTGTTCAAGCCCTACGAGAAGTTTCACAGCACGGCCAGGGACGCCGGAGCCGTGGCAGCCGAGCTGGGCGTGAAGAATCTGCTGCTATACCACACCGAAGACAAGACGCTGGCCACACGCAGGACCGAATATGCCCGCGAGGCGGCGCAGAGCTTCAAGGGCAACATTTTTGTACCTGACGACCTCGAAACTATAGACATCGACTGAACCGGGATGCGTAATAATGCGTGTGAAGACAATATAGCCCATGTAACACAGCCTGAACTTTGAAAAAATCGATATAAAGAGCACAAAATTGACCGGCTATCAACTATGCCACCGTCGGCAAAACATATCAATACAGGCTGCAGAATGAGGTCTGACGGCAATTAAACCCCAATCGGTAATTAGACCGCATATTACTTTATCAATTTTGTGCATTGATGATTTCAGCCGGTCTTTTTATTTCTATTGGCGTCCTTTTGTCAGATTATTCTTAACATAGCCCGCTATACCTGCGAAAAATCTAACCAAAATCCGCTCAATATAAAGCAAAAATACAGACCGAATACTAATGACTGATTTGGGTTAAAATCAGTAATCACATAATATAAAAGTTAACGGACAACAGCTTTATGTTTATTCTAAAGCTATTGTCCGTTAACTTTTATATAAGGAGAACGACATTAATATGCCGTCAATCACCTTCTTTTTATCATGCAGTTGTTGTCTAAAACCATGTCAGGCCTCAGACAACAACATAGACATTATTATTTAGAAACGCGAACCTTGAAGTTCTTTACACCGTTGGCTGTCTTAGCCTTCAGAACGTAAACACCGCCCTGAACGCTAGAAATGTTCACAACATTAGTGTCAGTGCTGCTTACAAGTGTTCCGTTTACAGAGTAGAGGTCTACGCCAAGAACGCCGTCACCCTCAACACGTATATAGCTATCACCGTCACGTGTGATCTTGATGTCGTTGATGACATTCTCGCCAATGCCGGCAGCAGCAGCAAGAGTAAAGAACACTGCACCGCCTTCAACCTTACCTGCAACGCTGTAGTAAACGTCAACGTTAACCTTGTGTGTAGCATTCATGTCGGCACCTTCGCCAAATGCATAGGTAAATGTAGGCTCTGTGAGAGTCTGCTCGTTAGCCTTAACACCGTCAACTCTTACGTCGTAACCTTCAACAGGAAGCTCACTTGCATTAGGATCAGTAGCAATAAGACCCATCATCCAGTTGCCTACGTAACCGGTAGAAGAGAATGTTGCGCCCTCATCAAGAGAATACATATTGGCAATGCCTGTGAAAGGAGTCTCGCCGTCGAGAGCCAGAGGAGCCTCATTAGGAGTAACATCGAAGCAGTCGATGATAAGGTCATAAGAAGAATTCTCATCAATAACAAACGGCTCGTCAAGTGTTACTGTGGTCCACTCATTGAGTTTGTAGTTCTCAACATACTGATTTACAATTTCCTCGCCGTCTTTTCTAATTATTACAGTGAAGTCTGCATCAGCTGTAGGATAGAAACGAACAGCCTTAACGTCATAGTTTCCAAAGCTTAACAACTTATCGCCAGAATAATTGGTAAGAGCCATGTATCCATAGTTAGTGCTCTCAGAAGCGATGGCACCCGGTGACGGATTCTTGCCGCAGTACTCAATGACAGTTTCATCATTATCTACCGGAACAGGCCAATTGAACACAGCAGTAGTAGCGTCGCCTCCGTTTGAAACGGCAACGTCATTTACAGCCTTGTATGCAGCCTTATTTGTAACAGCAGTGAAGTCGAGAGCTGTTTTTTCAGACACGCTGCCATTTTCATAAACAGCTTCTACGGCATAAGTATAATCGCCTGCAGGTACAGACTCATTTAAGAAGTTGGTTGTTTCAGATGTTCCAACCTTTTCATCATTACGATAAACGTTATAGTTTGCAACATTATCAATGTCGCTTGTCATGTCATCAGCCATGAATGTAGCTCCTATAGCCCATGTAACCGGGAATGTAATGCCCATGCTAGACTGTGAAGCCTCATTAAGAGAATAGAACTCTTTCTCTGTCACGAGTCTAACCATATCGCTATAGCCTGATACGCACTTCTCGTAAATTATACCAATAACGTCAGAGCTGTTCAATGAAGACGGAACTGTGGCCTTGACAGCGATATAAACATCGCCATCCTGAGGAACGCTTACAGGGTTAGTAAGAGTAACTGTGTTCTCCTGACCATAAATCAGCTCCTGGTCTACATGCTGTGTATAAACCAACTCCTGATCTTTATATATGTTGATATCCCAACCGCTGATCTTGGTTCTCGGAACAAACTTAACAGCAGAAATCTTATAGTCTTTATACATCTGCATTTCAGACTTGCTGTAGCGTATAGCTGACTCGAACGAGTTGCTGCCGCCGCCAAATCCGCTAACTTCGTCTTCAGCAGCATAATACTGTTTTGTAGGAAGATTGCTCTGCGGACGATTCCATGTGAGAAGCACATTTTCTGCATTCTTCATACGTGCGCTCAAAGCATAAGGAGCATTAGCTCCATCTGCTTCTACATTAACAGTAACAGAAGTTGAAGCTGCAGAAACTTGTCCGTCGTTGTATTCAGCAGTAACGTAATACTGATATGCTCCAACAGCGAGGTTTGCATCATAGTATTCTGCAGTTGTCAGCAGTGATGTATTCACCTTCTCGCCGTTGCGATAAACATTATAGCCCTTAATGTTTTCACTGTTCAGCAAAGGAGCCTTCCATGTAATCTTGGCTGTTGAAAGGCCTTCGAGCATTGCACCCTGAACAGCAACAGGCTCCGGATTAGAACAATTCTGATTGAGTTTTACAACTGCAGAACGCAGATTCTGGTTGTTATCAACAAAAGTAAACGCGAAAACACTGTCATTCTTTGAAACAGAGCGGGCTATCATCAGATTATATTGTCCCTCACTGTCAATACGGGGAGCTATCATTCCATCTGCAGCAAAGTCAACGCCCTTAGCTATAAGATAGTCTTCCAGCTTCTGTGTCTTGCCGTCCTTATAGATAACAGGGAACTGAGCGCCATCGGCAGTCTGCTCATAACCAACAACAGAAAGGCTGTCGCTGAAATCATAAAGAACAAATCCCCAGAAGTCAGGGTTGATAGCAGAAATTGTTGTAGTTTTTCCTGTTGTAAAGTCATACAGACCTTGTTCATAAAGAGCTATGTTACCGTCGGTTGAGAACTTCTGTATGGCAAAATAAGGAGAACCATGAGAAATATTATCTGTAAGGAAATGGCGATTGCCTTCTTCGTCCCACATAACAGTGATACGTGTGCTGCCAGACTCCTTAGTATAAGTCCATCCACCGGCCTTGGATCCGTCGTCGGTAACAGCATATACAGAACCTGCATATCCGCCGCTCAGATCACGCGCGAACTTACCATTATCCCATATAACCGGAGAATAAAGACCTGTGGCAGAATAAATAGATCCACCGATGAACCTTCCGTCAGGGCTGATACAGTTAGCTATACTGCTAGCGTCAGAATTGGTATATTTCAAACCATTCGGAAGCTCAAGATGATGCCACTTGCCATCACTCCAATAACCTGCAGAAGTAACCTCTGCCCCATTGGTTGAAGCCTCTGAGTCGGGATAAGAACCTACCACAACACCATTATTTGAAATGCCATAAGCAATGGTACCTGTACCAAGACTCTTGAGTTCGTTTGACTCAAGATTCCATACAAATGCAACAAGTGAACCTGTGCCATCATTAAGAGTACCGCAAGCCCACTTTCCGTTGGCAGAAAGAGCCGTTACATACTGATACGGGTCGCTGTACAAGATTACAGGCTTAGTGGCTGCGAGACCTTTCATGCATAGCAAAGAAAGGCAAACCGAAATGCAAAATTTTTTCATGTTGATTTTTTTAGTTATTTATAATATGATTTTCTTTACTGTTTTTCTTCCATTCTGTATTACCTGAACGATATAGCATCCTTTGAGACCCTGACAGTTTACACTTAAGCAGTCTGAACCATTGGCTGATGCCTCACGTACAACACGGCCGTCGATACCTACCACACGCACCGACGAAGGCTGTGCTTCCGGCAGTATGATGCTGACATCACCATTATCAGAACTGATAATTTGTGCGTTCAAAGTGTTTCCGTCAACAGTATTTATAGCAGACGTAACATCAACAACGAGGTCTGTACTTGAAGCATTGAGTACCACGCCTGTACGGCTGTCAAATACCGTTGTAACGACACAAAGACTGTCTACGCCATACACGCGGTCTGGCAAAGTAAGCTGATAATCACATCCGTATTCACCGCCAGACTTTATTTCAGCAGGCAAGCTGTTAGGCACTCCGTTAATGATTGTGCTGCCTTCAATAGGCATGTCGTGGAAACGAACAAACGATCCGGGAATCTCCTGAGGCAGATAATAATATTCGCCTGAGCTTAACAAAGTGCATGAGTTGCGCTGAACCACATTGCCTTGAGTATATTCTTTGTCTACAATGGCAAAGCCTACCCTATATTTGTCTGATGAATTATCATAATCTGCGGCAAAAGAGACATTGGCATGCATATTTACCTTATTGCCGTCGAGAGCAGCCGTAGCAGTGACCATGGCTGTTGTAGGCTCAAGCATTGCCTTTTCAAGATAGCCTTCAGTATGATACATATCTGTATTCTTGTAATCGAAGTCACGGTTGTATATCACAGAAGGCAGGCTTGAGAGCCAGCGTATCATACCATTTGCATACTCATTACAGATAAGAGGATCAGGACTCATATGGATCGACACTACTATGACGTCGCTGCCCATGCGCTCCTTGACCTCATTAAGATAAAGAGTGCCGTCAGGACAATTAGGACACCAGCCACCAGTAATCTCCTCGAGCAAAAGCGTGCGCGGGAAATAAGAACTGATCACACTGTCAGTATAAACCTTCTGTTCTGTGCCATCTGCCATACGCAAACTGATGTCATAACGGTTAACACTGTTTGCTGTGATTGGAATGTCAAATTTATAGTCGAGCCCTTCCTCCGGCTCAAAGTCTGAGACATTTACATCTTCAGAAAGGACAGAACCGCCAATGGTACATGCCACTGACTTGATGTCTGCCGTGCGGCCAATGTTACGCACCTTACCGCTGATTGTAGCCGAAGCAACATTACCGGAGAATCGACTTGATGTATTTTTCACATCAAAATTGTAGCCATCAAGTTCGCCTATATACATATTGTCGATAGCCAGGATATACTTATTGAGGCTGGTGCACACAAAAGCAATATATATCTTCTGACCGGCAAACTGTTTAAGCGACACGGTGTGAGTCTTCCAGAAATAGCTTTCCCCATTAACACTAAGAAGTTCCTTAAAGCTGCCCGTATCATCATTACCTGTAGACACCATTACCTTATAGTCTTCCAAGTAATCATTATACACAGACTTGCCGTCCCAACAGAGATAAGCCTCTGAGTCAGAATCAATGGAAATTTGCGGTGTTATGAGCCAGTTTTCCTGCGCGAAGTTATAATTACCTTGCGTGAAGCTGAATGCAGCCTTATTTGTTTTAACATCTATGACATTGGCTATCCAGCTTGGATTTATGGAAACATTTTTATAACAGAACGTAGCCACAGGATTCTCGTCACGGTCTATAGTAACAAAGTCAGAAGGAATACCATTGTCGAAATTCTCGGACAAATAGACCTTTGACTGTCCCATAGCCACAACAGAGAGAGCAGCAGCCATTACACCTGTAAGTACTCTTTTCATGTAGAAACTATTTATACGCTTTATTATGATTGTAGTTGCCTGTATTAGATTTAAAAAGTCCAGGTATGCACCATTTTCATGGCGCATACTTGGACATATCTACATTAGTGCTTACTGCCTGCAACAACTTTGTATACAGAAGAAACACCATTCTTGGTTACCTTAACAAGGTATACACCGGCAGGATTGCTTGTAAGGTCAAGAGGTTCTTTGCGGCCTACTGCTATTACAGTTCCGTTAATTGAGCTGACATCCATTGTAGCACCATCAGCAACTGTCAATATGCCATTGTTATAGCTGAAATCAGGACCTGCATTAACAGCATCAATTGCAGACGGAATTATATCGTTAGAGATAGTAACTGTATCACTGTTAGCCTTACCTATGGCATATACAGCCTGAACATAGATGTCTGAAGACAATTCTGTATTCTCGTCACCCCAGCCAATAGACATCTTGTAGCTGTTGGTTGTAATAGGATTCTCGAAATTGTCCTGAATCTTCATTCCCTTGACAAATACATTATACTGAACGAACATATACTTGTCCTTGTCTGCAGGCTCATCCCATTCTATTGTAACAAAGCACTCTCCTGCTTCATAAGAAACGTCAACACCATGAACGTTTGTAACTGCAGGAAGCTCTGTGTAAACATTAGCGCGCACGAGATCAGATACGTTCATACCATATCCATATGAATTCATAGGCTCTTCGCCGCTCTTGTCTGCGTCTGCGTCAACAGGCTGAACAAAATATTCATAGTCGCCATTCTTTACATACTCGTCAGTATAAGTAATCATACCGTCAACAGCGTCTTCAGCAGTTACTCTGGCAATCTTGATACCATGACGCATAATGTCATAAGCAACATTCTGAACACCTTCTATTGTTGTTGCATCAAACGTAAGTTTTACAGTATTAATTTTATCTGCAACTTTCTCAGCTACCAGCTTAGGAGCCGTCTCGCTCTCCGGCTTATAGTACTCTGTAACATAATAATAAGCGTTTTCGCCCCAGTTTGAATCATAAGGATTATATGTATATGCCTGATTCTTTATACGCATAGGTTCAGCACTTTCAAGCGTATATACAGTCTTAGTGTTTGGCATTTCCTCATAAACGGTTTCGCCATTTTCTCCTTCTTCTGCATTTATATCATAAGTTATATAAGTAGAAAGCAAGCCGTCAACATAGTCCCAATATTCACTCTGTGTAGGAACGCCGTTAACATCATACTTTTTCTTTGAAATCACATTGTTTCTACCATCATAGACAACGTCCATGGTAAACTTATAGTTATCATATTTTCCGTCGCCTTTAACTTTTGTAGGACAGTCGAGAGCAATAAAATCGCTGTAGCTCTCTTCTTGCATGATATAAGGTTTACCGCCGTTCATTGTTCCATAAGTATCTGGTCTGTAACGGGCGTATCTTACCTTGTTGCCGTTTTCATCATATTCATATATGATAGAGTCTTTGCTCTGCATGTTATACTCGCAAACCAGTCTTCCTGCATCGTCATATGAATAGAATGTAGTGTCGTTAGAAGCCTTGAAAGCAAAGTCCTCACCATCATACAGACCATATTGCTGTGAGTACATCTTAACCAATTGCTTCTTATCATTATAAACATAGATATTGAATCTGCTCGGAACAAATTCGCCAGTTACATAATCAGCACCATAATTGGCAGCAGAAATAATAAGATTGTCTGAGTTGTAATAGCTTACATCCTTAGTGCTGATACCTTTGGCTGTACCCATAACATCGCCCCATTTCTCAACTGAGCGGGCAACATATCCATCCAGACTGTAAGCCTTGTTGTCTATAGTAACAGTATCACTGTTAACCTTACCTATGGCATAAACAGCCTGTACATAAAGATCCTTTGAGATATTATTAGCTTCAGAACCCCATCCAATGGCTATTCTATAGCTGTTAGTGGTAAGAGTGTCACCCTGATTGTCTTGTATTTTCATGCCTTTAACGAACACATTATACTTGACAAATTTATAATAATCCTTATTGGCGGGCTCATCCCATTTCAACGTAGCAAAGCACTGGCCGTCAACATAATCTACATATGCCTTATGTATATTCGTCACAGCAGGTAGCTCCGTATCAAAGTTAACACGGATAAGATTTGAAGAGTTCATACCAAATCCGTAAGAATTAAGTGCCTCTTCACCACTTGTGTCGGCATCAGCGTCAACAGTCTGCACAAAATAGTCGTAGTAACCATTCTTTACATTCTCGTCTGTATAGGTTATCTGACCGTCTTTCGCATCTGCAGATGTCAGGCGTGCAACCTTTATTCCATGACGCATAATGTCATAAGCTACGTTCTGAACACCGCTCAAAGGCACAGCATTGAAGGTTAATTTAACAGCATTAAGTTTATCCGTTACTTTTTCAGCAGATAACTCAGGAGCCGAAGTTGCATCTGGTTTAAAATATTCTGATACATAATAATAAACATTTGTACCCCAACTTGAATTTTGCTTGTTATAACTATAACCCTGCTCCTTTATACGCAAAGGATTTTCACCAACTACAGTGTATTCCGTCTTAGTGGTAGGAGTTTCCTCATAAGTCGTTTCATCGTTCTCGCCGGCAACGCTGCTAACCTTATATTTAATATAATTGGTCAGTTGTCCGTTATTGTATGTCCAATATTCGCTCTCTGTCGGCACATCGCTTGAGTTGAACTTTTTCTTGGAAATCATGTTAAAGTCAGCATCATAGGCAATGTCGTAAGAAACCTTATAGCTGTCATATCTGCCGTCACCTACTATTTTTCTCGGACAATTAGGAGCAACGAAGTCGCTGTATCTCTCCTCCTGCATAATATAAGGCTGTCCGTTGTTTACAGTTCCGTAGAAATCAGGCAAATATCTTGCATATCTCACTTTGTTGCCCTGATCGTCATACTCGTAAACAATAGAATCCTTTGACTGAATTCCTTGTTCACAGATCAGTCTGCCAGCATCGTCATACGAATAGTAAACAGTGTCGACAGATGCCTTAAAGGCGAGATCCTCGCCGTCATACAATCCATATTGCTGAGAATACTTCTTAACAAGCTGTTTCTTGTCATTATACTCATAGACAGTGAATCTGCTTGGAAGATACTCACCGGTGACATAATCAGCGCCATAGTCTGTTTCAGAAACAATCTGATTGTCTGAATTGTAATAACTTACAGCCTTGGTGCTGATACCTTTGGCATCACCCATAGCATCACCCCATTTTTCTACGCATCTCAACTTCATATCCGGACTCTGCGCAAAGGCAGTTCCACCTACAGTAATTGCCGCCAATAATGCAGCAGCGTAATGTTTAATCATAGGCTTTAATTGTTAAAAAATTAGTATATAATGATTTACCCCTAGTATTAAATGTTAAGTAACAACGTTTAAGAGTCGTCAAGGTTTTCACACAACACCATGCGTGATAGCTTGTAGAACCGGGGACTGGTGCCATATGCCAGTCCCCACATTCTACTCATGCTAAACTTATTTTTACATTATTCAGCGGGCAATAACTGATTTTGCCGTAGCTGTCTTGCCGTCTCTGACAGCCCTGGTTACATATATTCCAGGACTGAGAGTAAATGTTTCACCCGGATTTTCACACTTGCGCACAAGTTTTCCGTTTATGTCATATACATACATGCGGTCGAAGTTTCCGTCTGCCTTAACACAGTCTGAAGAGCCATACAGGCGTCCGCTGACATTATTCTCCACCACTTCACTAATGCCGCTGGCAGCACCTCCGTCTGTAAATCTCACTTCAGCACAGTTATACACCTTACGGTCTGTAACGTCTGAAGGATTATAGTTGCTTACGATAGCAACAAGATACATCTGTTCCGGCAGTGTCTTTACGTTTATGCCATAGTATGTAGACAATATGCTGTCAGGCAATGTATATGAAATTTCTTTTGTAAATTCCTTACCTTCTTCAAGAGCAACCGACTCGCCCCAAGCACCGTTCAGACAGCCTCTGAACACGTGTCTGTGCATATAAGCCGAACCTCCGTTCTGCTGCATACCCATAATTGAGTCCTGAACAATGCACAATGTAAGTCTCGGATCTGTTCCTGCCGGCTTTACATAGGTCTTTATCTTAACCGTACCGGAAAGCAGACTGGTGGTCTTGTCAAAATCAGTATTCAACTGCAATTCAACATAGGGCTGAATTGTTGCCTGTTTATCAATGCTCTCATTTATATAAACACGGCTTACGTTAAACACCGGTGAACCTGCACTTATATTCTCATTCGTAGCTCTGTTAAGCATAAAAGCAGGAGCAAACGTTGAGCTGCTGTTATAAAAGTCAACATAGGCATCATCCTCTTCCATCGTGAAAGAATCAGGCTGATAACCAGAATGGTGTCCGATCTGAACTATGCTTTCGGTGCGGTCCTTAAGCGTTGCCTCCATTACTTCATGGCCGTCAGGGCAGTTGATGCAAAGCTGAGAAGTGAAATTCTCAAGCAAATATGAGCGCTGAATGTCAGCCGGATAGAAATAGACCGTACTCTGACACTCGTTATCCGTGGCGTCAGCGTCTGCCTTGCCGTTTATATTATCTACAGACAGTTCGACCACCTTGCGTCCCTGGCTCTCTGTCAGTATATTCGGAATATCAAAATTATATGTTGACGCATTGGGTATCGACACTCCACTTACTGTAAATGTCTCTGTCTCCTTATTGTCAAACTTGCAGTGAACGTCAAAACTTGTCACAGTCTCACTTCCGAAGTTATACAACTGACCCTGAAATTTATATTCGCTTTCAGTCTTATAATAGCCATCAGCATCGAAAGGACGCACTGACACATCAACAAAAGCCGGTGCATCATCAACAAGCAACATAATGTTAAAGCATCCCATCTTGTTGCTGAACAGATCCACCCATTCTCCGTCTTCATTTACGCCGTATGAACAGCCTTTCTCTCCGTAGCTGCGGTCGAAAGCCAAAGGTCGGTAGTTAGTGGTGCTCATAACTGTAAAACCGAAATAAAGGTCTTTATCTGCTGTTATTTCAAAAGGTGTGTCAAGAGTAAAATTCTTCCAACTTGTACTTACTCCGCTAATAGCCTGCTCGTACAAAGGAGTGCCGTTAAGATTGTCCGTGATAAAGAACTTTACCGACTCGACATTTCTCGTACCGAACACGCCTCTGACACCTGTAATTTTCTTACCTGCCAAGGTCTTCAACTTTGACACAGGTATCCTGATAGCAGCCGACTGCTGTTCGCTGCTATTGAGCCTTACACCGTCCGTACGTTCGAAGTCACCATTACTGTAACCTATTTTTGTCTGTGCAGACATACAAAATGGGAGCATCAGCATCCCTATAACAAAAGTAGAACCTTTTATCATAATATTACACTTAATCGAATTTTACATATAAATTAATTATAAATTAATAGAGAATGTATGTCTTTAATATCTAATTGTTCACAAAATTAGCAATTTAATATAAATTCATCAAAAGCAAGAATAAACGTTATCGTTAAAATTCGTAAAAGTAACACATTAAAAGTAATGTAATTGTTTTTAATAAAAATTTATCGTAAATAACCATAATTTTATTTTATCATAAAATAAAAAAAGTATAAAAAAAATATTGCATAAAAAGGTTAAAAGGCACGGGTAAATATTTACATTTGTATACTATTTTTAACCTATATGTGCTAATATTATAAAAATAAGTCGCATAATACTAAAAATAATTATCAAAAATTTTTACATCATACTTTAAAAAATGAGCAAAAAACATACATTTCACTTATAATCACACAAAACATGCGTACATAAAGACAATTTGTTGAGCAATATGGCTCTGAAAGAATATACAATACATTTTCATATACCTATGAATATTTATGCACATTGAAAGAATACCGCACAACGGATTTTCATTGTAAAACCGTTAACGGATAATAAATATCAAAATATTACACGACACATATACACAATATCATTCTTTTTAATATCTTTGCACCGACAATATAGAACATCGGACACATTATATTAAAATACGACAGCTCTTCCGTATGAGCCAAAAACTCATCGTTAAAGACGAAAAAACGCCGGTGTATCTTGCAGAATACGCTATGATAAACATTTATAACTGTGATTTAAGAGATGAATTTCTGTTAATAGCCCGACAGATTTTTTCATTAATTTTAAAATAACATATATAATATAAACAAAAAACATTAACCAACTTTAGAAATATGAGAAGAGTTTTTACCTTAGCACTGTCTTTATTGACAGGAAGCCTGTTTGCCAACGCACAGATTGACAACACGTTTTCTTTTATTGATGCCGAAGGAAATGTAATAGAAGACGGCACTATAATAAAACGTACAAACATTGAGAACGATACGTTCTACGGCCCTGTGATTCATTCGGGCTTGTCGGTAAAAAAGAACGTGGAAGGCTCGGTTTACGCAAGAGTTGACTATACTATAAAAGAGATGACTGAAGGAACTGCATATCAGATATGCTTCGTCAACTGCAAGTCGCCTAACCTTGAAGCCGGAAGCTACACCTCTGCCGTATCACCCATGATGGGCGACACTGAACCGTTCATGGACGAATGGATACTCGACGCCAACTATAATCCTTTTGGCGACAACCCTGTAGCCAACGTAAAGCCCGGCTCGCTGATGACCATAACATATACAGTGAAGAAGCTCGCAGATGCCAACGACACTTCTGACGGAATTGCAGGCCCGTCGATAACCGTCGAATTTACAAACGAAGACGTTACATCGATAAGCGGAACTGTATCAGAAGACAACGGCAGCATTGTTGCATACTACAGCCTTGACGGACGCAAACTGACTGCTCCGAAAAAGGGTGTAAACATCATTAAGTACGCCAACGGAAAGACGGCAAAAAAAGTTATAAGATAATATAACCCCGACCATAAAACATAACAGCGTGGAAACTGTCTTGGCAGTTTCCACGCTGTTTTTATTTTCTGTAACAAGAGTCTGGCACAATTAAGAAGGAATCAGCCGCAACGGCGCGCAGCTTGCTGCTCAGCGGCAGGATAAACAGGAGGCAGACAACGGCTCCGCATGCCATGACGAGGCCTGAAGTGACGGTTATGTCGCCAATGCCTACAAGCGGACTCGAAAGGGCACCGGCAACAAAGCCGGAGGCACCGAAGATGGCACTGGCAGCACCGGCATTGTCGCGCTCGCTGTCGAGGGCTATGGCCGTCAAAGGCGGCTGCATCAGTCCGAAGCATATCAGCGTGTAGATATATGCCAGCATGACTATCAAGAGGGGCATGGCCGTGTTGAGCAGGAACGCAAGCAGCAGCGTGCCGGCAAGCATGCCCAGACCGCCGAAGCGCAGGCATGTGCCCTGACTGCGGAAACGCGTGGCCATGGCGGCGCCAACGCCTATCATGAGTGCGTTCAGGCCGAAACAGAGACTATAACCGAGCGGCGAAAGATGATACACCTGCTGCATGATGAACGGCGAAGAGGCTATGTAGGCAAAGAACATAAAGAAGCAAGCCATCTCGGCCATGACGGAAAGAGTGAAGCGAGAGTTGCGGAACACGCGGAACAGATTGCCGTACACCTTTATCACGCTCTTCCGTATGCGGTTGGCAGGCTGCAGCGTCTCAGGCAGAAACATGCTGCACACCATGAGCACAAGTCCCACGGCAAGAATTACGGCAAAAACACCTGTCCACGACGTAACGCCGGCCATAAGTCCGCCGACCACCGGGGCGCACACTGGTGCAATGCCGTTGATAGCGCCTAGCAGAGCCATGAAGCTGGCAAGCTCGCGGCCTGTGTACATGTCGGCCGACATGCTCTTGGCTATCACTATGCCACCCGCGCCGGCCAGTCCCTGCAGCACGCGCATGGCATTGAACATAAATATATCTCCCGAGAATATGCACAGCAGCGACGCCACCACAAAGAGCAGCATAGAGCCAACCAATATGCGCTTGCGCCCGTACTTGTCGGTGAGCGGCCCTATGAACAGCTGACCGGCGGCAAGACCTATCATGCCGGCCGTGAGGCTCATGGAGGCCAGCGCGGGCGTGGTGTGGAAATAGCCTGTCATCTCCGGCAGCACCGGAAGATAGAAGTCTGTAACGAACGGACCGAAGGCCGTAAGCATGCCGAACGTGGCAGGAATAAATACTTTCATGTTTTGTTTCATTGTTATCCTCTATTATCTTATTCGGGTGCAAAGTTAGCAAAAATGTGTGAGCCGCGAAAAGAATCACGGCAGGCTGCCGACCATGCATATACTAAACCGCAGGGTTTTATAGACCAAAAACATAGACGGATATACGAAAAATATGGACGAAGAAAGATGATCGGCAAATATGAATAGACAGACTAAGAAACTACTGTATACGCAATATCCGACACACAAGAACCAACGCAGCAAGCACAAGACAGCCCTTCACTCCATCCTGTCCTCATCCGGCATTCCACCCATCTTCTTACTCAGTTTCTGATACATTGAGGGCGTCATGCCGATAATTCGCTTGAAAGTCTTGATAAAATTAGTCTGCGAATTATAGCCCACAGACTGCGCTATGGCCTGAATTGTAAGATGGCCATAGTTTTCGGTGTCGCAGATGCGGCGCGTAACCTCACGTATGCGCGCCTCGTTGAGCAGCGACTTAAAGTTCTTTCCGTAGGTGCTGTTTATAGCCCACGAGACATACGAAGTGTTCGACCCTATCATGCCGGCAAGCATCTGCAACGTGAAGTCCTGGCGAGATATGACATCGACATCATCAAGAATCGTCATTATACGCTGTATCATCAATGCCGTCTGCGCATCGTTCATCTTGGGTTCGGCCGATGTCCCTGCATGCTGTCCTTCCGCCTCATTGTCTTCATCCATCATGCCAGGCGCGGCAGCCATCCCGTCAGTCTGTTTTTTTGCGTCAGCCATACCCATCGACTTTATATATTGTTCGCGCAGATGTCTGCTGTTCTGCTGCTCTCTGATAAGGTCTGCATTCTTATCCATCAGTGCACGATGAGCCGTCCGCAGGTTTATGTTGCTGCGTATCACCTTTATTATAGCCACTACGAGAATAAGGGTAAGCACTACAAAGGCTACAATTATCAGAACCTGGCGTGTTATGCGGTCGTTCAGAAACGATATATGCCTGTCGGTAATTCTCCGCTCAATAGAGCTGTACCTGCTGCGTGTTTTGTTGAAGTTTCTGAGATTGTAAATTGAATCTTCCAACGTAACAGAAAGGCTCCTGTAATGCGCCATAAGTATCGAGTCGCCCTTTGCGCCATAAGCTTTTGACAGCACCTCATAAGTATGGCTAAGCTGATTTGTGTTTCCACTCTTCATGGCTTCCTCCATAAGCAGCGTGGCAATGACAATGGCTGTGTCAGGTCTGTTCATCCCCACATACGACTCGGCTATGACAGCATATAGCGACATGCTGTATTCGTCGCCCATGCCATACTTCTCAGCACACTTCTGCGCTTCAGAATAATAATGAACCGCTTCCTGGTAATTATTTTCAGCATAAGCAAGTGTGCCTGCACTATAAAGATCGTAGTATTCTTTCTCTCGACGGTTAGAAGTTGACATATTCTTTAGAATGTCATAATATTCTCTTGCCGCATTCAGGTCGCCTGTCTGACAATAAGTATTCATCAAATAACATGCAAATCTGTAAGCCTCATTGTTGTCATGGCGCCCGACAGCACTTTTATATCCACGGCCAAAGAATATAACGGCTTGTTCATAATCTTTGAAGCGGCAATAAAGCACGCCTATCCTACCAAGACACTCTTCTGTCAGAAAATGATTATTGCCTTCCTGCGCACGTTCAAGAGCCCTGATATAGAAGTCAAGACTCTCATTATATTTGGCCGCGGCTATGCAGCTGTCGCCACGCCTTATATTATCTTTTATAAATTTTTCGTCTGAAACTGCATTAACGGCAGACGAGCATATAAATAATAAAATGAATATAACAAGCTTTTGCATATTGTTTTTCTGACAGTATTATTGATGTTTCACTGGCAAATGTAACAAAAATCAGGCAAATTATTATGTTTTTATAAAAGCGAAATTCCTTTTAAGCGCAAAATAATACAACTTTTCGGTTTTACTGTAACTTTGAAAGCACAGAACGAGCTGTTCACATTCTTATTTATTAACTTAAAATTTATACTGATGAAACAGAATCTAACCCAACTGTTCAGGCTATTTGGTGCCGCTTTGCTCTTATTGATAACGGGCAACAGCGCCATGGCGCAGACAAATTCTCACGGAAGTGATGCCTTTGAACGCGAAATGGCTTACCGCAAGGCTCATCCGTATGGAGTATGGCACCGCATGGGCGAAACCGCAAAAAACGGAAAAAGGCCCATTTCATCGAAAAAAGTTAAGCCCTACATCAAATTAGCCGCAGAGGCTGAAGAACCTGTAACACTATACGGAATACTGACTTTTAAGTGGGACTGGGTGTGGAACGGAAAAGAGGAATACGGCCTTTACTCTTTTGACACCAGCGGCGACTGCACAGTGAATCCCGTGTATTTAGACAAAGACTTTGAAGCCACAGGAGGCGGAGCATACTATGACAACACTCTTTGCTTCACAAGGGTTGAGTATGACTATTATGGTGACAATTTTTACAACACAAGACTGTTGACATACGATACTGACACATGGAAACAGCTGTCGGATACATTTGTAAAAGATGCCACCTACATGGCGTCTGACATGACCTACGACCCTACCACAGGCATGATATACGGATGCTTCAGCAATGCTGACGCAAGCGACTACGAGTTTTCGATGATGGATCCTAAAACAAAGGAACTGACCATGATAAACAACGAGAGTCTGAGCGGAATGAAACGTCTGGTATGCATAGCGTGCAACAGCCAAGGCGAGCTCTACGGCGTCGACTTAAACGGAGACCTCTATCAGATAGACAAAGAGACCGGCGAAACGACACTGATAGGCCCTACAGACATTACACCATCGAACTATCTGCAGGCAGCTACATTCGATCCCAACACAGGCAAGATGTATTGGGCTGCTGTAGACGCCGACGAATATTCTTATCTGTGCGAACTTAACCTTGAAACAGGTACAGCAACCGTACTGGGAGAATTTGCTGACGGAGAAGAGTTTGCCGGATTGTATATACCTGAGAAACCTAAGTCAGACAAAGTGCCGGCTGAAGCACAGAACACGACTTTGAATTTTGAAGGCGACGCGCTGACTGGCAATATCAGTTTCAGCATTCCTGACAAGACTTACGGCGGAGAGGCTCTTTCGGGCAATGTGAACTATACTGTAAAAGTGAACGACGCAGAGGCTGCCAAGGGCACTGCCGCTCCCGGAGCTACAGTCAAAGAGGACATTACTGCCGTGGCAGGACTAAACAAATTTGACATCGTGCTGAGCAATGATGAAGGCGAAAGCCCGATGACACGCATACGCAAATGGATAGGACCTGACTCACCGAAGGCCATAACCGACCTTAACGTAAAGATTGACAACTTTGTGTCTACCGTTACATGGACTGCCCCGACCGAAGGCGTAAACGAAGGATATGTAAATCCTGACGAAATAGAATATACTATTGTACGCAATCCGGGCAACATAACCGTGGCAGAGAACCATAAGGGCAACACATTCACGGAAACAATACCTGAAGCTGACTTCACAGGATACACCTACACCGTAACTCCTTCGTATAAAGGACTTACAGGCGAGTCAAAGACTTCAGACCTCATATTGTTCGGCAACAGTTTCGCAGTGCCCTATCACGAAGACTTCAGCGACTCATCTCACTTTGAATACTTCAAGACTTACGACAACAACAATGACGACTGGACATGGACCAGAATTGAAGAGGAAAACAACAATCAGATGCGCTTTATCTATACAAAAGACGGCGACGACTGGCTCGTGTCTCCTGCCATTGCACTCAAAGGCGACCGCAACTACAAGCTGTCTGTCAACATTGAGCGTCTGAACAGAAAGTGCAAGCCGTATCTTGAGGGCAACCTCGACATATATGCCGGCACAGGCGACGACTACACAAAGTATAAGAAGATTGATATGGACTCTGTAAGCGTTGACACAGATACGTGGATAACTCTTATTCAGGGCATAATAACGCCTGAGTGCGACGGCGACTACCACATTACATTCTATGCAGGAGGACCTGAGGATGCATTCTATCTCGGACTTACCGACTTCGGAATCGTAGAGAACCACATGCTTGCCGCACCGGCAGAAGTTACCGGCCTTAGCATCAAAGCCGGCGAGAAAGGCGCACTCAAGTCAGACATCACATTCAAGGCTCCACAGACAACCATCGAGGGCAAGACTCTTGCGGCAATTGAAGGCATTGATGTCTACAGAGACGACAAACTGGTAAAGACACTTACGGCACAGCCGGGCGAGGAAATAAGCTATACAGACGAAGACGGCATGACAGCCGGATTCCACACATACAAGATTGTTCCGCGCAACGACAAGGGCGAAGGCACAGAGACTTACGACACACTCTACGTAGGCACCGACATTGCCGAGGCTCCTGCAAACGTCAAGGCAAGGGTCGACCTCAACGAAATGACACTGACATGGGACATCCCTGAAAACGGAGTTAACGGCGGATACATCGACCCTGAGGCTATAACTTACGACATAATTGATTCTGACGGCAACGAGATTGCCACAGGAGTTAAGGACAACACCTACAAATTCAGCGTTGACCAGAGCGGCAGCCAGCATGCAGTTCAGTATGGAGTGATACCTGTAAGCGCAGGCGGAAAGGGACAAAACGGCGCATCTAACATAATAATCCTTGGCGAGGAATACACACTGCCGTTCCAGGAGAACTTTGCAGAAGGATTTGCAGCCTACAACATGTGGTGGACATTGAGCAACAGCAATGCCGACTATGAATCGTATATCATTGATGAAATATCTTCTGACGACGACGGCTACTGCATGATGACCGACATCTGGGAGGCTACAGAGGTAATGGTGAACACAGGCAAGATTTCTCTCGAAGGCAGCAACAGTCCTGAACTGAAATTCAACTACTACACAGACAACAGCATGACACTGACCATAGAGGCCGAGACAAACACTGGCGAGATTGTGACACTGAAGACCATCAGCACCACAGCCTCAGAAGAATTTACCGAGGAGACAGTGTCGCTTAACGATGTAAAAGACGCATCTTACGTTGTGATACGCTTCCATGCAACAGACATTCCTGAATATACATCGCTCGCGCTCGACAACATCAGCGTGAAAGACTCTGAAGGAACAGGCGTAAGCGTCACTACAGCCGACAAAGACAGCATCAAGGAGATATACTCTGTAGACGGCAAGAAACTCTCAACAGGACACTCGATGAAGAAAGGTCTGTATATAATCAAAAAAGGCAACAAAGTAGAAAAGATAACTGTTAAGTAATTATGAAACGCTTTTTCTTATTTATTTTAGCACATATTATTATCGCTTCTTATGGTTGGGCACAAAGCCCAACCGTAAGTTACGGCTACTGTGACGGCAACATCAGCAACACACGCGACTTTGCCGTAAGCGGAAACGCAGACATATCTGCAGCAATACTTATTCCCGGCAACGTACTGGACGGATATGCCGGCAACAGCATCGAAACCATACGCGTGGGAATAAAGAGCAAAATCAACATCGACGAAATAACCGTATGGGTACGCTCATCGCTCGACGGCGAGAACATCGTGTCGCAGACCATCAACCGCGAAACAACGCAGACCGTGGCCAACGGCTGGAACGAGATTAAACTCGACACTCCGTATGAAATAAAGAAGGGCGCAGGGGACATTTATGTAGGCTACACGTTCAGCCAGCGCAACATGAGCTACGGCATATCGGCTATAACCGACATACCTAAATCGCTCTTCGTAAACAACGACGGCACATGGACCGACCACAGCACTGAAGCAAGCCTAAGCGTTGAAGCCGTGATAGGCGGAGATAACGTTCCGGCATTAGACATGGCACCATACTTCGGTTCAGCACCTGAATTTATAACATCGGGCAACAATGTTTCTGTGGTTGCCATGATGCACAACTACGGCACGTCGAACATAAATTCATACAATATAAACTGCAAGATTGAAGGCGAAGACGAGGTGTACACATTCCCCGTGAACGAACCTCTTAACTCGGGCGCAAGCCATCAGCAGACCATAAGGTTCACTCCTGAACTGAAACACAACCTGGGCGACCACCGCACCATACTTGTATATGCGGACAATCTCGACGGCAACACCGACGCCGTGAACGGCAACGACACACTGAGACTGCCGGTAAGCGTGGTGAGCAATGTCTACAGCCGCCGCGTGTTCCTTGAGGAGTTTACCGGACAGCTCTGCGGCAACTGCCCCCGCGTGGCAGGCTTCGTACACAACATTCTCGGCAAGGAAGACTTTGCCGGCCGCCTCATCGTTGCATGTCATCATGCAGGCTACGGCAAGGACACTTTCACGTCAGAGGCTGACGAAGAATATCTCGTGTTCTACGGCTCGGGAGGCACCTATGCTCCGGCTGCAATGATAGACAGAACCGAGCAGACCGACGGTGTGCCGGCATTCCTGCCCGAATCACAAGAGTCGCTCGAAGAGCTTATCCTCAACCGCCTCTCTGTTCCTGCCTTCTATGACCTGTCGCTGAACGTCAGCAAGACCGGAAACACCGTTACCGTTGACGTTGACATGGAGCGTCTGTCTAACGAAGACAACGACCTGCGCTATATCAACGTATACCTGATGGAGGACGGCATTATAGGATATCAGAGCGGAACGGCAGACGAATATAACTATGAGCATAATCACGTTGTACGTGCATACAGCTCTATTTGGGGCGAGCCTATAGCCTGGGACGGAACAAAGGCCGCATACAGCTATACTTTCGACCTTAACGATAAATGGAACCAGGACAACATGCACGTGATAGCATATATCTCTAACTATAATCCTGACAACATCAACGCATGCACAATTGAGAACGCTGCCGAAATCAACCTCGACGGAACAACAGGCATCAAGGCTGCCATCGGCGAAAAGGCTGCCGAAGGCGACGGAGCTACATACAACCTTGCCGGACAGCGCGTAGGCAAGTCATGGCGCGGCATCGTGATACGCAACGGAAAGAAATACATGGCAAGATAGTCTGTACTGATTTTCCACACGGCAACATTATAGGGATAAGGCCTTTTATGATTTTAAAATCATTTACATAGTCATAATACTTAAGTTTTCTTACAGCATAAAATAAATAATCAAGGCCTTATCCCTACTGTATATTTAGCACAGACCGGGAGTTATTGTTCAGCCCGTTTTCTTGCTTTATATTGAGCTGATTCTCTTTAAATATTTAGCAGACATGGCGGGCTATGTAAAGAAAAGCAGACAAAAAGCACAAATATAAAGCTATATACGGCCTAATGACCGGTCTGGGTTTATCATGGTCGCCAACACTCTTGTTGTGTCCTGACAAACAGAAAACTTTTTGATTTTGACGCTCTCAGAATGCCCGTGTTCTCCGCAACATCGAGGTTTGGACTAAAAAATGCACAAAATGCAGCTTTCAAGTTAAACTATTGACATACAGCATGTTATGTGTTTTCATAAAGAGAAACGCATTTGTTAAAAAACATAACAGGCACGTTTACCACTCGAAAACGGCCCGTTTACCATCCGAAAGCATGCCTTTCACAATGCAAAAGCAATGGTTTTATGATGTAAAAATCATGATTTTGGCACAAAATCTGGCATCAAGCATAAACGAAAGTTAAAAGAACAGAACACATATAGGCCATTCTTTAACGTTTGTTATACATCGGATTTCTATTTTACAGAAAACTCTATACACGCAGAGTGTAAACATTTTTCAGTTTTGAACAAATCTGACATCAGACCGCACATAGCTTTATTTATTTTGTGCATGCAATGACAAAGCCACACACCGGGTGAGCCCGCGGCTTTACTATAACAGGTGCAGGAAAACAAAAACCATGTATTGCGCTCCTGTAAAGCACAATACATGGTTATGTATCAAGGTGAAAAATACGATGAAATCGGCTATTTCACGAACTCGACACTGCCGGGAATCTTCTGCCATTTGCCTCTTACGGCAAACTTCAGCGTGCTTCCGCCCTTCTTGGTGTACGAGTAGGTGCCGTCAGAGTTGCGCTTTATCACGGCCGTGAAGTCCTCGCTGCCGTAGTCGTTGATCACTTCTATCTCAGCCTCATTCTTGCTTTTAATCTGCGACGACACGATAATCCACTTGCCCGTGCTCTGCTTAGAGGCGATGAATCCGTCCACTTTGCCCAACACGGCCTGCCCCGGCACGTCCACGTTCTTGTCGTATAGATTCATCGTTATGTATATTTTATATTCGTCGTTGTGCAGGGTAACGTTGAATGTTGAGTCGGTCTGCGCCGGCAACAGCAGCGGAACGAGGCTCACGAAGAGCGCAAAAATAAGTTTTTTCATAAGCTAAAATATTGTTTCTGCAAATTTAATCAGTTACGGCCAAACTCTTCTCTCAAAACATCTAAAAAACATTATAGGCGCAAATTATTTTCGTCAGCGCGGCATTTACGGTCATAACTAGCGCACGACAGACGCATCACGGATGCGATGAAACGGCGATTTTTCTGTCTGAAGGCCTATTATCTCCGCCACAATGCGCAATAGTAACAATAAGACTTGTATCTCCCATAGCCCACGAAAAGGCCCTGACTAGGCCTCGCAGGCATAAGACATTAAAAAAGCGCGCCGCTTTTGCGGCGCGCCATAGCTAAATCATATGAAAGACAAATCCGTTATCACAACGGTATTTTATATTAACGCAGAGAGCATTACTCTACGTTCATTTCCTTGAGCAGACGGTCAGCGTGGCCCCACTTGTCCATCATGAAGATGACATAGCGGATGTCAACACCGATGCAGCGTGCCAGGTTCTTCTCGAAGTAGATGTCGCTTGACAGGCTGTCCCAGTTGCCGTCGAAGGCCAGACCGATGAGTTCGCCCTTGCCGTTGAACATAGGCGAGCCGCTGTTACCGCCGGTGATGTCGTTGTTTGTCAGGAAGCAGAGCTGCATCTTGCCCGTTGTCTTGTCCTGATACTTGCCGAAGTCCTTGGCTGAAAGGAGTTCAGACATGATAGGCTCTGCATAATAGTCAGAGAAGTTGTCGCCGGTCTTCATCTTCTTGACGATGCTCTCGGCTGTTGTATAATAGCCTGAAGGCGAGCCGTTCATGGTGAATCCGCCAACGCGTCCGTAGCTGAGGCGCATTGTCATGTTGGCGTCGCTGTAGTGAGGCATATCCTCTTCCATGCGCAGACGTGCGGCGCAGAGATATTTCTCCTGCAGAGCTATCGAGTCGCTGAGTGTTCCGAGAGCCTCTCTCTGGTCGGCAAGATACTTCTGGAGCGACAGTCCGAGCTGTATGCCCGGGTCTTTCTCTGTACCCTTCTTGTTGAAGTAGATCTTTGCGCCCTTCTTCATGAGGATTGACTTCTTGTATAGATAGTCAACATAAGCCTTGCAGTTGCCCTTGAACTTCTTGTCGATTGTTGTGTAGAACGACGGCAGATACTGCTTGTCTACGTGCTCGCGGTAGTTCTGGAGCAGCACAGAGAACACCTCTTTATCCAGTGCCTCGTCCCATGCGTCGCTGTTGTCCTCAAATTCGTTGTACATCTTCAGCGAGTCTTTCTCTGAGCCCTTGGCCTCCATGCCGTTGCAGTATTTGAGCGCACGTGTCACCAATTCGCAAGTTCCATGGAAAGTTTCTGACCAATAGTAGAATGCACGCATGCGGTCGAAACGCTCGCCGTAGAGCTTAGCCATCTTGTCGAAGTCGAGCTTGCCCTGCAGGTATCCTGTCTTCTCCTGATACTGGCGGATAAGCTTCTCGTAAGCCTGCTTCTGGCCGATGATACCGATAGAATCGATACATTTGTTCATACCCATAGAGTTTTTCCAGTAGTTGGCACTCTGTGCGTACTTAGAGTCATACTTGATGCGCACAGCCTCGTCGGCCTGCATGTGGCGCTTCATTATCTCCTGCTTTACGCCGCGCACCTGCACACGTGTTGCGTTGCCTGCGTCGCGCATCTCCTTGATGCCGTAAGAAGAGAGATAACGCTCGGTGCTGCCGGGATAACCAACAGTCATTGCGAAGTCGCCGTCCTTGTATCCGTCGAGCGAAACCTGTGCCCAGTGCGGTGCCTTGTAGGGCACATTGTCTTTAGAATATTCTGCCGGGCCGTTAGTCTTCGGGTCGGCATATATACGGAACACGCTGAAGTCACATGTCTGGCGCGGCCACATCCAGTTGTCTGTCTCGCCACCGAACTTACCCATAGACTTAGGTACGGTGAAAACGAGGCGCACGTCGGTAAACATGCGGTATGTAGTGGCAAAATACTGGTTGCCTTCATAGTATGGGTCAATCTCCACGTGAAGACCCTTGTCGGCCTGACGTGCCTCTTCTGTCATAGCGGCAGCAACAGAGTCGATGAGCTGTGTGGCCTCTTCGTCAGACAGTTTGTCGATGCCGAGAGCCTTGAGGCGCTGGCTTACGTCCTCTTGCTTAACCATGAAACTAACGAAGAGGTTTTCGTTAGGAAGCTCTTCTTCATAGCTCTTGGCATAGAAGCCGTTGAGCATGTAGTCGTGCTCCACGGTAGAGTGGCTGCGTATTGCCTCAAAACCGCAGTGATGGTTGGTGAATACAAGGCCGTCGGGCGATACAACCACGCCCGAGCAGAAGCCGCCAAAGAGCACTACAGAGTTCTTGATGGCGTCCTTGCTGCCATAAATGTCGTTGTAAGGAAGACTGAAACCGTAAGATTTCATCTGGTCGTAAACAGCCTGTGGCAGGTTGTAGAGCGTCCACATTCCTTCGTCAGCATGAGCCATGGGGGCAGCCGCCATGAGCGCTGAAAGTAATAGAGCTTTTGCTTTTTTCATTGTGTATGTTTTAAAAGGATTAAGGATAATTGTCGATTATATTATTATATCTGTTACTGTCACTGACGTCCCGCATCGCCACAGACGGCGCAAGGGGCACCGTGCGGCACGCTACTTGCGGAAGTATTTGCCGACGACGGGAAGCCCGGAGAGCGGGAAGTCGCGCTTAACGATCATCGCCATGAACATCACTATGAGCAGTGTGTTGACGCCGAGGGCAGCCCATACGGGCAGATCGGCGTTGGCAAAGCGCATGGCAACGAACATAACGAGGGCCACTCCCACATAGAGCATGATGTCTTTGACGGGATAGGCTATCGGATAATGCTTCTGTCCTACGAAGTAAGAGAGCAGCATGGCCGTGCCGTAGCCTGCAAATCCGCCCCACGCACAGGCAATGTAGCCGAAGCGGGGCACGAATATCACGTTGACAAGGATGAGCACCAGGCAGCCTGCCCCGGAGAACCAGGCGCCCCAGATGGTCTTGTCGATTAGTTTATACCAGAACGACAGGTTGAAATATACACCCATCATTATCTCTGCCGCCATCACGATGGGCACCACCTTGAGTCCACTCCAGTAGTCGCGGCCGATGAGATGGCGCAGAATGTCCATATATCCTATCACGACGAGGAATGCCAGAAGGGTGAAGACAACAAAATACTTCATTGCCTTGGCGTAGGTTTCGCGGTTGTCCTTGTCCTTCGCCTTGCCGAACACGAACGGCTCGTAGGCATAGCGGAACGCCTGAGTTATCATGGCCATGATCATCGCTATCTTGCTGGCTGCGCCGTAGATGCCGAGCTGCGAGTGGGCATCGGCGTTCTTGTAGATATAAGGAAAGAGTATCTTGTCGGCCGTCTGATTAAGTATTCCGGCAATGCCGAGCACCAGGATAGGCCAGCTGTAAGACAGCATGCGGCGCATGAGGGCGCGGTCGAAGGTGTATTTGAAGCCCGTAAGCTCCTTGACAAGCAGGAACATAAGCGAGGCGGAGCAGAACAGGTTGATGTAGAACACATAGCCTACGCCCACCTCCGGACTGTAGATATTGCCGATGAAACCGCCGTTTCCGCCATTTTCGTAGAGCGCGGGCAGCAGCAGGAAGAACACGAGGTTGAGTGCAATGGTAAGCACGATGTTAAAGAGCTTGAGCGCGGCAAACTTTATCGGGCGCTTCTTGTAGCGCAGATATGCAAACGGGATGCACTGAAACGCGTCGAGCGCAACGGCTATTGCCATAACCCATACATATGAGGGATGCTCTGCATAGCCCATAGCCGATGAAATGGGACCTATGAACGCCAGCACCAATGCCACGAACAGGAGCGACGTGAAGCCTACTGCCATGAGCGTGGTTGAGTAGACTTTCTGCGGATTTTCGCCCTCTTTGTTGGCAAAGCGGAAGAAGGTTGTCTCCATACCGTAGGTAAGGATGACGAGCAGCAGCGCCGTATAGGCATACACATTGGTTATAACCCCGTAGCCGCCACTTGCCGCCGAGAGTTTGGCGGTGTAGAGAGGCACGAGCAGATAGTTGAGAAAACGGCCCACGATGCTGCTCAGTCCGTAGATGGCCGTGTCTTTTGCAAGACCTTTAAGATTACTCATAATATCTAATAAGTTATATTTTCTGACATCATATTAATGCCCTTCTTACTGCCATGCGGCATCATCCGAAGAACATATAGCATATGGCTATGGCCGCTATCACGCCGGCAAGGTCGGCCAACAGACCGCAGGCCACGGCGTGGCGGGTGTATCTTACGCCCACGCTGCCGAAATATACGGCAAGGATATAGAACGTGGTGTCGGTTGATCCCTGGAAGATGCAGCTCAGACGGCCCACGAACGAGTCGGCGCCGTAGGTTGTCATGGCGTCCACCATCATGCCGCGCGCACCGCTGCCCGACAGCGGTTTCATCAGTGCCGTGGGCAATGCGCCCACAAAGTCGGTGTTGCCACCGCAGGCCTCAACCACCCATTTTATGCCGCCTATGAGCATATCCATGGCTCCCGAGGCGCGAAAAACGCCGATTCCAACGAGTATTGCCACCAGATAAGGTATTATCCTCACTGCCGTCGAGAAGCCGTCCTTGGCGCCTTCGATGAACGCATCGTAGACGTTCACCTTCTTTCTGACTCCTGCGAGGATGAATGTTATGATGATGGTGAACAGCAGAATGTTGGCCACCGACGTGCTCACGATGTTCATCTGCTCCTTGTCGAGCCTGCCGAAGCCCCACATCACGGCTGCCACCGCAACGCAAAGACCGCCCAGGGTGAGCAGCATCACGCGGTTAAGCAGGTTGATGCGCTGGTACAGACTGGTGACGATGATGCCCGTCAGCGTTGAGAAGAACGTGGCAAGGAGTATGGGGATGAATATATCCGTGGGCTGTGCCGCCCCCATCTGGGCACGGTAGACCATTATGGAAACGGGGATGATGGTTAGCCCCGACGTGTTGAGCACGAGGAACATTATCATCGGATTCGTTGCCGTGTCCTTCCTTGTGTTGAGCGTCTGCATCTGTTCCATGGCCTTGAGGCCGAGCGGAGTGGCAGCATTGTCGAGGCCGAGCATGTTGGCGGCTATGTTCATGAATATGCTGCCCGTAACGGGATGGCCCTTCGGTATGTCGGGAAAGAGGCGCGTGAACACCGGACTAAGCACCCTTGCCAGCGCATTTACCACGCCGCCGCGCTCGCCTATCTTCATTATGCCGAGCCACAGCGACAGCACGCCCGTAAGGCCGAGGGATATCTCGAAGGCCGTCTTGGACGAGGCAAACGTGGAGTTCATTATTTCGGGAAACACCTCGGTGTCGCCCATCACCACAAGCCTGAACAAGGCTATGACGAAGGCAACCACGAAAAATGCTATCCAAATATAATTCAGTACCATATAGTCTGCAAAAATAAGATTTTTATCCGGCTTTGCAAAAAGTTATGCCTTTTAATACATTTTTTCACGCTCTTTCGTCCGTCTGCGCGGCTTTTTTGCCACATGGAGGTTTCATCGGCGCCGCCACGGCGCATCACATGGATCACAGAACGACAACTGATGAGCGCATGGCCCGAACGGACGAAAAGCCGGGATATATGTAAATATTTTTTATCATGCCGCAAATGGCTTTGCAAAAGGCCATGTTTCGCGCTGCAAAAGGTGGCCTTTCAGCGCCCGAAAGGGCACCTTTCAGAGGCTAAAAGACGGTCTCTTGGAAGGCCGTCTGTAACTGCCTGAAAGACAAGGCGTTGCCGACGGCACCATTGTCCGCCCGGCAACGCCTTAGAATGTGTGTCATAAATAGTATAGAAATAAAGGTTTTTGCTGTATCATGTATGCCGCCACGGGCGTCGTCACGACGCAGACGGCTGTAAAATCATCCTTGAAATCATGCCGAGAGCATGCCTCCGCGACGGCGCACGAGATGCATGTAGCGGTCGTAGACCTCGTCGGCTATGTCCTGCCATGAGCGTGCCAGCGTGGCGCGTGCGTTGTCGCCGGCAGCACGGCGCAGGCGCTCGTCGGCAAGAATCTGCACCAGACGCTCCGTGAAGCCCTGTTCGTCGGCACTGCACAAAAAGCCGTTCACGTTGTCTCTTATCACGCTTGCCGCCGTTGAGCCTTGCGCCATGAGCGACGGCGTGTGCATGGCTGCCGCCTCGCGCACCACGAGCGGGGCGTTGTCGTAGAGCGACGGGAAAAGAAACACGTCGGCAGCGGCATAACAGCGCTTAAGCTTCTCGCGGTCGGTTATCTGTCCGAGGAACGTCACTCTGTCGTCAAGTCCCTTTGACTGCACCATCTGCCGCAGTTCGCCGGCGGCATATCCCGTGCCTATGAAATACATGTGCCATGATCGGTCGCGCATGTTGGCGAGCGAGCGGATGATGAGCTGCGGATTCTTCTCATAGATATGCTGCCCCACGAAGAGCAGCACCGGCTCGCAGCGTCCTGCCCCGAGCATCGCGCGGCCTTCGCTTCTGAGCAGGTCTGTGCGTGTGTCGGCGGCAAAGTCGTTGCCGTTGTCCACCACTTCCACCCTGCCCTTGTAGCCATATTCGCGCAGAGTCTCCTCGACAGATGCCTGCGGAATCCACACCTCGTCGGCCTGACTGTAGAAGTCGACGACGTTTTTCACCATATAGTCGACAACCATCCTGTTTGGTATGGCGCGCTCAAAGTCGGCCCGGTATTTAGAGTGGAACGTGGCAACGATGGGGATGTTCTGCTCGCGCGCAATCTTCAGCGCCAGCCTGCCCGACGAAAACGGACTGTGGGCATGCACCAGCGAGAAGCCGACTTTGCCTATACGGGAGCGGAAAGGCAGGTCGACACGCGGGAAGCCCATGCGGTAAGGCTTGCGCATGGGTATGGGCAGAGAGAAGTAATTGTAAACGGGAAACTCCTCATCATACACCGTACCGGGCACCGAAGGCGTCACCACGCACACGTTGTTGCACTTGCGGTTGAGCCACCGCGCATAGTTCTGCACCGTTACAGACACCCCGTCCATTATCGGCGGAAAGCAGTCGTTGAAAATTCCGAGCATCTTTTATATGTTTTATCTTGTTATGCCGCAAAGTAACAAAACACTGATTACTCCGGCGTTGCTATCGTCTGACAATAGCGTTTCAATGTGTTTACCTTTGTGTTACTTGATGTCTCTTTGCCGTTCAACGCCCGTTCAGCGTGTTTATTCTGTCTTTCACGGTTGACATTCACGGCATCTAACGGAACAAAAAAAGCGGAGGCGTGCCGCCGCACTGCCTCCGCAAAGAATATATGTATATGGTTTTATTGTCCAACCGGCGCGAGCATGTCCGCCACGTCGCCTATGTTTCCGTCGCAAGGGGCAGGCTCTATACCCAGCAGACGCGACAGAAGAGGATATATGCAGGTGTTGTCAAACATGACGGTCTTCACATATTCGTGCTTGAAGTCGGGCCCCTCGGCACGGAAGGGCACGTTAAGTTCTGAGTTGTAGGGGTCGAATCCGTGGTTGCCGGGTATCACCCTGCCGTCTTCCGACACCACCCAGCCCACGTCAGGCATTACCACTATCGGCGCAATGTTGCGGTTGGTGCCGTAATGGAAGCACTCGGGCACTTCATCCTTCTTCCACGTCCGTATGTGCGCCACGCCCTTCAGGGCATTCATTATGTCGTCTTCGTGGCCCTTCTTCGGGAATATCAGCGTGGGCAGGTCTGCCATGACGCGCTCACACCACTCGGGCTTCAGATATTCTGAGAGGCGTATTATGCGCTCGGGCGACGTGGATGCCATGCCGTGGTCGGACGTAACAATGAAGTTGATGTCCTGTCCGCAGGGCAGCGCGCGCAGCCTTTTGTACAGGCTGCACATCAGCGAGTCGAGCTCCTCGACGGCCTTACGCGTCTGCTTAGATGCCGGTCCGTACGAATGTCCGCTGTGGTCGGGCTCGTTAAAGTATATCATCACGAGCTGCGGGCGCACGCTGTCGGGCAGCGTCAACAGGCGTTCTGCCTCGTCAAGGCGTTCGGGAAATGTCAGCAGAGGCTTCTTTGCATAGTCCTTGTAGTAGTCGGGATACATGCCTTTGATGGCCACATCAGAGCCGGGCCAGTAGACCACGCCCACCTTTACGCCCTGCCGCTTTGCCGTGAGCCATATCGGTTCGCCTCCGTAGAACGAGCCGTCCTTGCTCGTTGCCTTATCGCTTATGCTGTAGATGCGGCCCGAAGCCACGTCATAAAACCTGTTGGCTATTATTCCGTGATGGTCGGGCACGAGTCCTGTGGCAAGCGTATAGTGGTTGGGGAATGTCTTCGAGGGGAACGACGGGCGCATAACGGCGCTCACGCCGCGGCTTCCGAGCGAGTCGAGAAACGGCGTGTCGTACATCATCGGATAGTCCCAGCGGCATCCGTCAAGCGACACTATCACCGTGTAATGACGCCCGGCGCACAGCCTTACGGCTGCAAATGCGAGCAGCAGGAAGGTAAGCAAGCTAATTTTTCTAAAGTTCTTCATCTCTATTATCACGTATTTATAAATGTTGAATGTCATCATGCACACGGCGGGGGCAAAGCCTCAACGCTCTGTTATAATTTAAGGCGGGTTCTATAAATCCGGCTTCCGATGACTGTCTTTGCTGCTGTCATGCTGTCTATTCCGAATTTATAGAACCCGCCTTTATTCTTTTGCCTTGGCCTTACCTCTGATATCAGTTAAGCAGGGCGTTTATCTCGGCGTCTATGTCAGTTATCTGCGAGTCGCGCTTCTTCACCTCGTTGTTGCGGTCTATGAGGAAGAAGGTTGGTATGCTGCTCACGTTATAAGCGGCAAGGTTCTGCGACTGCAGTCCCTGCGGGTCTCTTACGCTTATCCATGGCAGTGCGGCAGTCTGCGTTTTCCAGAAGTGTTCGTCCGGATCGAACGCCACCTGATAGATCTCGAAGCCGCGGTCGTGATATTTGTTATACAGCTCGCGCATCTCCATTATACGCTTCGTAGAGCCGTTTGAGCCGAAGACATGGAAGTCTAGCATCACCACCTTGCCCTTCAGGTCGGTCAGGCTGCGGCGGTTGCCCTGATTGTCGAGCAGCGAGATGTCTATGATGTTAGACACGTTCACCTTGCTGGCGTCGATGTTCTGGGCTGCCATCTTGTTGCGCATGATGCGCACGTTCTTCATGCCTTCAATGGCTATGTTGTGCAGGTTCTTGCCTCTCAGGGCGTCGGGATGATAAGTGTCCCAGCTTGTTGCCACCGCTGCAAACACCTTAACGTCGTCGGCATTCTCGCGCGGGTTGAATATCAGCATGTTGCCGAGCGTCTGGAACAGGGCGAAATACGACGATGCGCGCATCGGTGCCTTATAGATATAGTTGCGCTTTATGTCTTCCTTATATGCAGCCACGAGCTTTCCGATGCTGTCGCGCGTAAGGTCGTAGCCCAGGTTGGGGTTGTTCTGCACGGCTATGACGCGGTTCTGCAGGTCTATCTGCTTCAGGGCGAGCTCTCTGATGGTGGCACATTCGGCCGAGCCGTCAACGGTATATCCCGTTGCCATCGAGGGATACGACGCCTTTACGTCAACCGTCTCGGTTGAGTCAACGCTGAGGTTGATTATCTGTCCGGCTATTCTGAGCCTGTAGAACTCGGGAGCATCGGGAGCCTTTCCGCTGAAGCTGAAGGCACCTTTGTCGTCGAGCTTAACCGAATCGACCACCACCGGTCCGTCGAGACTCATGTTCTCAAGATACAGCACAGAGTCTTTGGCCTCGGTGACAGTTCCGTTTATATGAAACTTCTTGTTGTTGCAGGAGGTCAGCATGGCCGCCATGAGGGCCAGCGTGCACAAGCATAATGATGAAAACGTCTTCTTCATTTTATATTAGTTTTATTATTTGCAATCCGGCAAACACGGCCAGCAGTCCCAGCGCCACGCTGCCGCCGACATAAAGGGCCATCATGGCCGCGCTGTCGGCACGCAGGAGCGAGAGCGACTCGTTCATGAACGTGCTGAACGTGGTGAATCCTCCGCAGAAGCCTACCGTGAGGAGAAGCTTCAGCGCAGGGCTTATACTGATGTTGTTTTCCGCAAGTCCGTAGACCATGCCTATCAGCAGGCATCCCAGAATGTTGACCGTCATGGTGCCGAAGGGGAAATTCGAGAGTGCATTGTCCTGCACAAGCTTCGACAGCAGATAGCGGGCCACGCTGCCGCAGGCTCCGCCCAAGGCCACTAAAAGTATATTTTTCAACATGCTTGCAAAGTTAATGCAAGTTGAGTGAAATACAAAATAAAAGAACGTGAAACAGTCTTTTATTTTTATTTCCGAGACGAAGCTTAACTTATTCAAAGTTAATGCAAGTTGAGTGAAATACAAAATAAAAGGGCGTGGAACAGTCTTTTATTTTTATTTACGGGACAATATTTACATTATCAAAATATGAAGCACGAGAGGAAACGAGGCCGACTAATCCGCTAACGCCAAAAATCTGTAAGCAAAACTCGCCTTAATGCTTACAGCATCTGCCGCCGACATATCTACAAAAGAAAACCGTTAAGCAAAACAAAGCATATTGCTTACAATATAAAAGGTCATCTTTCAGACGGCAAAAGACGGCCTTTTAGACGGCAAAAGGTGGTCTTTTGCATTCCAAAAGACCACCTTTCATCTTATATATATCTGTCCGCCGGACAATTGTGCCTATGCCATGACATCAGGACGCGGCACAAACCAACCGTCCGGCCGCCTACATTAACTCAATACATACGCCCAGTTTGCACCATCCAAGACATCATCATCGCGCACGGCGGCGCAGGCGGCGTATCCACAGATAATAGCCCGTAAGGGGCAGCGTGGCGCCAAACAGGGCGGCGACGAACCACAGCAAGCGCGTGAGCATACCGCCCCACGTGCCCATGTGGACAGACATTATCCAGCCGCGCAGCTTTGACGACCTTGCCGAATCGGCGTAGGGCGACGCCGACGTTATGCTGCCCGTCGACTTGTCGAACGTATATTTGTCGGCAGCACGCTGGTTGCCAAGTCCGCCGAAAGCCACCTCGGCCGTGCCGTCCGACACGGTTATCTGCTCATATTCAGGGTTGCGGGCGCGCAAAGCGTCATAGGCAGTCTGCCACATGGCACACGCGGCAGCATCATTCCGGCCCTTTTCACGGGCGCCTTCAGCCCTATTCCTGTCTCCTTTCGCCTTGCTTTTTTCCTTCTTCGCCTGTTCGGCATACGCCACGGCGCCGCTCTTGGGCACCTCGCTGACGCCGAAGAGGGCATAGAAGCCCCTGCTGTACCACTGGAACGACCATGTAAGTCCGGTAAGAGCCATGACGAGCAACAGCAGCAGTACATACATTCCGCCTGCCACGTGCAGGCCTCGCCACAGCAGATGGCGGCCCTTCGATGCGGTTATCTTCAGACTGTTGCGCAGCATGCGGCGCGTCTTAGGCCACCATATCACCACGCCCGACAGCAGCACCAGCACAAAAACAATGGTGGATATGCCCACAACGGTGCGGCCCCAGAACACTCCGCCGCTGTCGTCACGGTTGTCTAACAGCCAGCGGTGAAGCTTCAGCATCGTAGCGAAAAACGCCGGACGCTCATACAGCCCCTTCACCTCGCCCGTATACTGGTCTACATACACGGCAGCGCGGCGCGGCTTTGAGAGATTTACCTTGCATGCCATCTCAGGGTCGGCAAACATCGTTACGCCAGTAACCCTTACGTCTTCGGGCAGCGTCTGCTCAACGCTCCTCACGAGACTTTCTATCGGCAGCGCCGTGTGCTGAGGTCTGTCTACATACAGCACGTCGTGCCTGAGCAGCTTAACGGCCTCGGGCTCAAACACAAGCATGGCGCCCGAGAAGCATATCAGCGTGACTATGATGCCGAAAGGCACCGAAAGCCACAAGTGAAACTTTAAGAAAATCTTTTTCATATACTATTATTCAACGTCATTTCTGTCAAATTATTATCTGCCGGAACATGCTAAGATGCACTCCGGCAGACCTCCGCCTGCATGACGGCGACATATCATCAGCACTGATCAGTCAATGCGTCCTACGGCCGTCACTGTGGTTGCACCGCTGACGGTGAGCCCCTTTGTGGCCGCACCTGTGGCAGGATCAATCTTCCATATGGCAGGATAGCCCGACCCGGTGTTCACCGACACGTATGCATATCCGTCGGCCATGTAAGGCGTAGAGCCGAAGCCTGACACGTCAGAGGGCAGGCCCGTGACATCGGTCAGAGTCTTTGCCGACGCATTGAACACGGCAAGGCGGTTGGCAGTCTTGTCCGATGAGGTAATCGGGGCATCATACATAAGGAACAGAAAGCTGTCGCCGCCGATATACCAGCTGCGCAGAAGTCCGTTGGGCGACAGCTGCTCAAGGTTGCAGTAATAGTCGTCAAAGTCCTCGGTCGACGTGTCTATGCGCACCACTCCTGCCGGCAGCGTGGTCTGCTGGCGTGCATCGGCCATCGTCTTGGCATAACTGGGCGATATGACGTAGACATACCGGCCGTCGTCCGTTGCCCATACCATCTGATAATACTGCGACTTGTTGCGTCCGCAGGCATAACTTATCTTGTCGGTCTTTATCAGTTTCTTCTCCTTCAGCGTCCTGTCGGCAAACACAGCCACCCAACATTCGTCGGGCCACTGGGTCCATTGCAGTTCATCTTTGTCGTAAGCGCTGCTGCCCGTGCCGCCGCTCTCGGTCTTGATAAGGTCTTCATAGCCCGGGCGCACCCACTTATACTGAGTGCGGGCATCGTCTGTAAACTGCTGGCAGCCATACTGCGACAGTCCCATCGGCACGGCTGCGCTGTATATCTTGCTGCCCACCTGCTCCAGTCCGGCAAGAGTTACATACTCGCCGTTGCCCAGAAAGTTCTCGCAGATATAGTCTTCATCGGCCACGGAAGTATCGTTGCCGTCAGTAGCAACGGTGTTCGACTCGAATGTCTCGCTGTCAACATCGAGATAAGACACCTTGAACGCCTGCGGCAGATAGCCCGTAACGGGGTCGGCCCATGCCGCGTTGCCGTCGCCGCTCGACGTCGTCATGATGTAGTTGTCATACAGGCCGTAGGTGGTGAAGCGCGTAACGTAATACTCCTTGGCACGCTGCTCAAGCGCACCTGTAGCGCTGTTGCGCACATAAGAGTAGGTTGTGCCGCTCTCGCCCTGATGATAGTTGAGCGCATAAAGATACTTGCGGCCGTGGAACACCCAGTAGGTGGCGCCGTCGTTGGCAAGTCCCGAAGGCGTTATCTCGCCCTCAAGCGACGCTGCCGAGGTGAGGATGTTGGCCGTGGTGTTAGAGCCTGTGACTGTGGTTGCTATCACATAAGGGTTCGTAATGCCTGAAGCTGCACCTCCGCCATCGTCAGCGGCATCGTCAGAACATGACGCAAAGAAAACTCCGGACGCAGCAATGGCCAGCATTCCGGCAAGGAAACGGTTCTTATTCATTTGTCTTAAATTTATTATTTAGTTTAACTTTATCGTTTATCCTTCGTGTAACCGGCATCTCATCTGCCTAAATATATCCTCACCTTGCCGTAGAATGCGCGCCCCGCCTTTTGCAGACTGAAGTTGTCGTAGAGCTTCTCATTGGTGAAGTTGCGGCACTCAAGCGACACGTTGTAGCGTCCGCGGCACATGCTGTAGGTAAGAGTGAGGTTGTGGGAGAACTGCGTAGGCACCATATAGTCGCTCAGATTGACGGCCTGCACGCCTTCGGAATAGTAACAGAAGCTGTGCAGATACTGGTTGTCGTAGGTCACTGTGAGCATGTTTCCTTCTTTCAGAAGGTCGTGCCAGTAGAAGTTTACGTCGGCATCGGCAAACTGCCATGGCACGTTTGGCATGCGCGACTTATACACGGGATTGGCCACCGAGGTGCTGCCCACCATTATCTTCTCATTGTCGCGCACGTCCATGCGGGTGAAGTTGCCGCCAATGCTGAGCCAGCGGCCCATGGTGTAGCGTGCCGAAAGGTTGAATCCGGTTGTCTTCACCTTGCCGTAGTTTTCATAGTAGGCACCCTCGCGGTTGCCGCTGAGCTCGGCAATGCTGCGCTGGATGTAGTCGCGCGTGTCGCGGTAGACCAGTCCGCCCTCCACGTAAAGCGAGTGACTGCCGAACGACTTGCTCCAGCTGAGACTGAGATTGACGTTGTCGCTGCGCTCAGGACGTATGAGCACGCTGCCCGTCTCGAGGTCTTCGTCGCCGAACATCTCCTCTATCGTGGGCAGGCGGCAAGCCTTTTCATACGACAGCTTGGCCTGCAGTCCGTCAATGACGAAGTAAGTTCCGGCCGCGCCATAGCCCCAGGAGTCTATCGTACGGCTGGTTTTTACATAGCTGCTTGCGTTCTCGTCGACAGCCACCGGCCCCGACACATACTGGCGGTAGTACTTACCGAAGAGCGAGATGTTCCACTTTTCCGAAGGCAGGAGCCTGTATGAGAGTCCGGCTATGTTCTTTCTCATGTCCTTGGATATGGGGTCTTTGTCCTCTCGTCCGTACAGAAGCGACGTGTTGTCGCGGCTAAAGGCATTGAACACGTTGTTGAATGTCAGCGTGTGCATCCTCGCTATGCGGTATGTTATGTTGAGAGTGGCATTCCAGTTGTCGTTGTCTGCCCTCGAGTAGAGATACGACTGTTCTCCCGGAGAGCTTGTGCGCTGCCGTTCGCCGAGCCAGTTGTAGCGGTAGCTTGCCGTGTCGACGTTGGTGGTTGAGTTGCGGTTATAGTTGGCTGTGGCCACGAGGCTGAGCCCCTTGACAAAGAGGTCGCGCTTTGAATACTCGATCGACGGCATGAGCGAATAGCCGTGGCGGTGTTTCTGTCCGTACACTGTCTTCTGTCTTACGCCTGTCTGTATCTCCTTGTACATGTGCGAATAGGTGAAGCCGAACATCAGCCTGTCGGCCCAGCTCTTGTCTGTCAGTCCGAACTTTGCCACCACTGCCTCGTTGTGATAGGTGTCGTTGAAGCGCTTTACGCTGTAGAGTTTCTTTGTGTCGATGCTCTGCGAGCCGAAGTCGAGCACCGGAGCATCAACGCGGTAGCTGTTGTCGGAGTAGTTCTGAAAGGCGTTTATCTCATATGTGAAGCCGTTCTTGAACGTCTGTCCGAAGTTTATGTACGACTTATGTGTATTGAATGAGCCATACGAGTAGGATGAGTCAAGAAACCAGCTGCGGCGCTTGCGGTTGGTGACGATGTTGACAACGCCTCCGATGGCATCGGTGCCGAAGCCCACGGGCACCACCCCCTTGTAGACCTCTATGCGGTCGGCAAAGCTCACGGGTATGTTGTTCAGCCCGAACGAGCTGCCCACGCCTTCCTGCGGCACGCCGTCGATGAATATCTTTACGTGCTTGCCGCTGAAGCCGTCGAGCATGAGGTTCATGTCGGAACCTACTCCGCCTGACTCCCTGAGCTTTAGTCCGGGCGTCTTGGCGAGGGCCTCGCTCAGCGTCTTGGTGGTGTTGAGCATGTCGCGGGTGTCAACTGCCACGGCGTTGTAGGCTGAGTTTTTCACTCTGCTTACGCCTGCCGACACCACCGAAACCTCGTCAAGCTGTATGGCGTCCTCCTTCATACGGACATTCAGTTTCAGCCTTACGCCTGCCTCGATGGCGACGGTCTGCTCTACGGTCTTGTATCCTACGGCCGACACCACAAGGCTGTAGCGCCCTGCCGGGGCGGTTATATGATATATGCCCTGCATGTCTGTATGGCCGCCGTATGATGTGCCCTTCAGCCTGACCGTGGCGTATTCCACTGCCTGCTTGCCGTCTGTTACTATCTTTCCCGATATTGTTCCGCTGCCGCCTGTCTGCGCATGCAGTGTAAGCGATATAAGAACATTAATTAAAATAAGCGTTAATCTGAAGCCTTTTGCTTTCACTTTGATATATATTTTCGTTAATAAATAAAACCGCTGCAAAGTTAATTGTAAATAAAAATGCCTGCAATAGCAAAAAATCGGTATTTTTATGGCCCTGCAGAGGCACACACTTGCCGGGGCGGATAATAATTTATGGGTATTCAGGACGACGGAACGAAAAGATGTTAAATAAGTTAATTGGCTATGCCAAGACAGCCGTATTTTTGAAAGCGGAACGTATTCCGGCATGAAAAACACGAAAAACGGCATGTTTTATAACGCCCTATTAATCAGTACTTTACGCAAACGGCATGACAAATGACACGAAACGGCAAGGCGAAAGGCCACCTTTTGCAAGGCGAAAGGATAGCTTTCAGGGCGTAAAAGGATGCCTTTTGCAGCGTAAGAGCATGGCTTTCTGACTGAAAAACGGGACGAAAATCAATGAAGGAATGATGAGCTTGGGGAATTTCTGACCATAAACGGCATGACGGACATGACAAAACGGACATTAGAGCGGCAAGACACGGCCCCGTGAAACGCCGAAACGCGCTCCGCGATGTGTTAAAACAAAAGGCTGAAACCGGCCCCAACGTTAAAATATCATAATGTTATGACACAATTAAGCGGCTGTTGCGTATATATAAAGCGGAGGCACAACGCATCTGCCGCAAGGCCCTCGCCTGCCGCTCATGCCTACGCCCCGGCTGCCAGACGGCATGCGGGCCAGAGCGGCTACGGCATGCACATATACGGCAGGGCGGCAAAGCAAAAAAGCGGCAACCGCATGGATGCCGCTCTGAAAGTGGTCTCACCGAGAATCGAACTCGGATCTAATCTTTAGGAGAGACTTGTTCTATCCATTGAACTATGAGACCAATCCGACTGCAAAGTTAGTCAGTTTATGACGTAAAACCAAATAAAATGTGAAAAATCATATTAACAATTAAACTTTTCACGCTTAGAAACATCACAATAGGTGTTATGAAGAAACTTATTATTTTTAGTCTGTTAGTATTATACGCCGCCATATGCCATGCGCAAGGCAGCGTAAGGGGAAAGGTTGAGGATACACAGACGGGAGAGGCTATGCCCTTCGTCAACGTTGCTGTGTATAACCGTGCAACATCAAAATTCGTAAAAGGCGCCATCTCAGACGAGAAAGGCCTGTTCTACATCGACAAGCTGCCCTATGGCAACTACACCGTGAAGCTTACCTACATAGGCTACACCACGGTTGAAAAAGCGTTCAGCGTGGCCGAAAACAGAAGGCACATGAACTTTAAGAAGATCTACATGAACGACGACAGCCAGACGCTCGAAGAGGTTACGGTGACGGCACAGAGGCCTACAATGAGGCTCGAGGTTGACCGCAAGTCGTTCGACGTTTCGCAGGACATCACCAATGCCGGAGGCGACGCCACAGACGTGCTGGAGAACATCCCGTCGGTAGAGGTTGACACTGACGGCAACATATCGCTGCGCGGCAACACCAGCGTGGAGGTGTGGATCAACGGAAAAGCAAGCGGACTGACAAGCGACAACCGCGCCGAAATCCTTCAGCAGCTGCCTTCTGAGAGCATCGAGAGAATAGAGGTGATAGACAACCCGTCGGCAAAATTCAGCGCCGAGGGAAGCGCCGGCATCATTAACATCATACTGAAGAAGAACCGTCAGGCAGGATACTACGGCTCTGTGCAGGCCGGAGGAAGCACGCGCGGAAGCGCCAACGTGAACGGCAACATCAACTTCAACATCGGACGCTTTGAGGGATACGCAAGCCTGGGCTACCGCCACCGCAGCAACGACGGCGGCTCGATGAGCTATCAGGAGTATCTCAACACCAACGAATATCAGTCGTACACGGCCGACAACGACCGCATGGGCAACAATATGTTCGCACGCGCCGGACTAACCTTCCGCGCAACCGACAAGGACGAGTTCACACTGAGCGGAATGACAATGGTCGGCGGACACAAGAACGGAGGCACAACGCCGTATCACTATGGTACGATAGGCGCACCGCAGGACAGCTACATCATGCTGCGCCGCTCGTCGGGAAGCTCTGACATGAACATGTACTACGGCGAATTCAACTACCGCCACAACTTCACCGACAAGCATTATCTCGACTTCACCGTCGACTTCAACAAATGGAAGATGGACCAGAGCAACATCTACCAGGACAGCACCACATATATTGACGAGCCGCTGCCCACAGAATACGACTACCAGAACCGCCCGATGCTGATGAACAACAGGTCGTGGGAGGTGAAACTCGACTACGAGAACCCCATAACCGACAAGATTATGCTTCAGGCAGGATACCAAGGCAACTTCAGCCGCGAGAACTCTCCGCAGGAGTCTTTTATCGACGACACGTCATGGGACGGCGTAAACCAGGTGGAAGACGAGGCTTACTATAACCGCTTTATCTACAACATGGACCTGCACGCGCTCTATGCAACGGCAACGATGAAGTTCGGCAAGTTCGGCGTAATGGCCGGTCTGCGCGGCGAATACTGGCGCGTGAACACCGAAAGCTACACCTACGAGCAGGAGCACGACCCATCGAAACGCGACAATCCGTTCAAGAAAGACTACTTCGAACTGTTCCCGAGCGTATTCCTCTCTTATCAGCTCGACGAGACACAGCAGCTGCAGCTCAACTATACACGCCGCCTGCGCCGTCCGTGGGGAGGCCAGCTCAACAGCTTCAAGAACACACGCGACGCATCGATGATATCGTTCGGTAACCCCGAACTTACCCCGGAGTTCAGCAACTCGTTCTCGCTCAACTACCTGAAGACATGGGACGCTCACTCAATGCTTGTCAGCGCATACTATCGTCCCACAAGCGACGTCATACAGCAGATAAAATATCAGAGCAACACGGACAACATGATGTATCAGACATACATGAACGTGTCTAACAGCCTGAGCACCGGTCTCGAACTGGTATTGAAGAACAGAATATGCCGCATACTCGACCTCACCACCACGGCAAACGCCTACTACTACAAGCTCGACGGCTTTACATACGACGTGGACGGCCAGACCGTTACAGGCGAGAGCAACAACAACTTTACATGGAACGCACGCATGCAGGCTTCGCTGATGCTGCCCTGGGACATATCTCTGCAGCTGTCAGGACGCTACCGCGCACGCCAGGTGATCACACAGGGATACCGCAAGGCCAACTTCAGCATGGACCTGGGTCTGCGCAAGACATTCCTCGACAAGAAGCTGACGCTCGCCATCAACTGCCGCGACCTGCTCAACTCGCGCAAGTTTGAGAACTACACAAGCTCGGACACCTTCACACGCTATCAGAAAAACTGGAGAAGCGGACGCACCGTGAACCTCTCGCTGACATGGAACTTCGGTAATATGAAGGCAAAGGCACCTAAGAAGAAGGTCAACAACAGCGCCAACGAAGGCTCTGAGAACATGAACGGAATGGAGAACGGATACGAATAGACCAGACCAATAAATAGTTTAAGTTATTTATAACGCAACACATCGCAGTGCGACCGGCCGTCAGAATCTATCACGGATAGAACCGACGCCGGTCGCATTTTATATATTTACGCCGATAAAGAAACAACGGGGACAAGGGCACTGCACCTACATAATAAGACTGAAGGCAACAAGTAAGGCAACTGAAGGAATTCCCTCAGTCGGCATTGCGCCGCGTCTTGAACGACAAGATATAGCAGCTCACGCCCAGGGCAACGGCAAGCATGGCGGCACGCAGCCACCAGGAGTCGAATATCAGCACCACACAATGAAGCGACGTGAGCCACAGCAGCGACAAAGCCACTATCTTGGCGCGCAGCGGTATGCTGCGGTCCTCGCGGAAACTGCGTATGTACGGACCGAGATATCTGTGCCCGAGAAGCCACCTGTAGGCACGCGGCGAACTGCGAAAGAACATCGCCGCCGCAAGCAGAAGAAAGGGCGTGGTGGGCAGCAGGGGCAGAAATATGCCTGCAACTCCCAGCACCAGCGACACAGAACCTATCAACATGAAAACATATTTCATGCCGCAAAGATAATAACACGGCACGAAATAACGGCACAACGGCGGCATAATAAGTTATGTCAGGGCATGTATTGACGCCTGAGAGGCATGACTGGCGGCCTCCGGCGGCGGCATTCATAAAAATAAAAGACGCATGCACCAGCATCATGGAGCATGCGTCTTTATATTATCCGGTTATATTTTATATGCTATAACGTTGTCTTCCGTAAGGCAATGTCAGCCCTGCCGCAGCGTGCCCGAGGGCCGCCCGCACGGCGTTATGCCCAATGCATCAGCACACCTGGCTGCCCGGCTTAACGTCGGCAGAGGTTGTAATGACGCTCAGAGAGCCGTCGAAGTCCTCGGCAGAGAGTATCATGCCCTGGCTCTCGATGCCCTTCAGCTTGCGCGGAGCAAGGTTGGCGATGAAGCAGACACGCTTGCCCACGAGATCTTCGGGCTTGTAGAACTTGGCAATGCCGCTGACGATGGTGCGGTCCTGACCGCTTCCGTCGTCGATAGTGAACTTGAGCAGCTTGTCGGCTTTCTTCACTTTCTCGCATGCCTTGATGAAACCTACGCGGATGTCGAGCTTCTCAAAGTCCTCGAAAGGTATGTTGGGCTTAATCTCCTTGGCCTTGTAGTTGGCAGCCTCGTTGGCCTTCTTGGTCTCCTCGAGCTTCTTGAGCTGGAACTCTATGACGTCGTCCTCAATCTTCTCGAAAAGCAGTTCGGGCTCAGCAAGCTGATGTCCGGCCTCGAGCAGGTCGGTAGAGCCGAGCTGATTCCAGTCGAACTGGTCGATGTTTATCATCTTGCGGAGCTTTGCGCTGCTGAAAGGCAGGAACGGCTCGAAGGCTATTGCCAGGTTGGCAACGAGCTGGAGAGATATGTTGAGGATAGTCTCCACGCGCTTCATGTCGGTCTTTGCCACCTTCCAAGGCTCGCAGTCGGCAATGTACTTGTTGCCGATGCGTGCAAGGTTCATGGCCTCCTTGAGGGCGTCGCGGAACTTGAAGTTGTCGAGCAGATGCTCAACGTTGGCCTTGACATCCTTAAACTCCTCGATGGTCTGCTTGTCGATGTCCTGCAGTTCGCCGCAGGCAGGCACTACGCCGTTCCAGTATTTCTTGGTGAGCTGCAGCGCACGGTTTACGAAGTTGCCGTAGATGCCCACCAGTTCGCTGTTGTTGCGCTCCTGGAAGTCTTTCCATGTGAAGTTGTTGTCCTTTGTCTCGGGCGCATTGGCTGTCAGCACATAGCGCAGCACATCCTGCTTGCCGGGCAGCTCCTCAAGGTATTCGTGGAGCCATACGGCCCAGTTGCGTGATGTAGATATCTTGTCGTTCTCGAGGTTGAGGAACTCGTTTGCAGGTACGTTGTCGGGCAGGATGTAGCCTCCGTGAGCCTTAAGCATTGTGGGGAACACGATGCAGTGGAACACGATGTTGTCCTTTCCGATGAAGTGAACGAGGCGTGTCTCGGGGTCTTTCCACCACTTTTCCCAGTCCTCGGGCATGAGTTCCTGAGTGTTTGAGATGTAGCCTATCGGGGCGTCGAACCATACATAGAGCACCTTGCCCTCAGCTCCTTCAACGGGAACGGGTATACCCCAGTCGAGGTCGCGGGTCATGGCGCGCGGCTGCAGGTCGAGGTCGAGCCATGACTTGCACTGTCCGTAGACGTTGGGGCGCCACTCCTTGTGTCCCTCGAGTATCCACTGCTTGAGCCAGTCCTGATACTCATTGAGCGGCAGATACCAGTTTTTGGTCTCCTTCAGCACGGGCTGCGAGCCGCTGATGGCGCTCTTGGGATTGATGAGTTCTGTAGGGTCGAGGTCTGATCCGCACTTCTCACACTGGTCGCCATAGGCCTTCGGGTTATGGCAGTGAGGACATTCGCCCGTTATGTAGCGGTCGGCGAGGAACTGATGTGCCTCCTCGTCGTAATACTGCATTGAGGTTTTCTCGATGAGCTTGCCTTCTTCGTAGAGTTTCTTGAAGAAGTCTGACGCAACCTTTGAGTGTGTGTCAGAGGTTGTGCGGCTGTAGATGTCGAACGAGATGCCGAAGTCGGCAAAGCTCTTCTTTATCATTGCGTGATAGCGGTCTACAACCTGCTGCGGCGTTATGCCTTCTTTTTTTGCGCGGATGGTGATGGGCACTCCGTGCTCGTCGCTTCCGCAGATGAATCTAACGTCTTGTTTCTTAAGTCTGAGATAGCGCACATAGATGTCTGCCGGCACATAAACTCCGGCCAGGTGGCCGATGTGCACTCCGCCGTTGGCGTAAGGCAGGGCGGCGGTTACGGTGGTGCGCTTGAAATGTTTATCTTCCATATAGTGTAAATAATACTTTATTTCCTTTTGAACGGCAAAGTTAATATAAATCGGGCGGACTACAAAACGAAAACGCTTTTTTCGTGGAATGTAGCCCCTCGAAGACCTTGCGCAGCTGTTTCGGCGCGGCTCATGGCTGCCGTCGGCGGCAGGCACGGGCGGTGTCAGTGGGTGGCCTTATACCAGTTGGTGTCAACCACGTCGGCTGCAAGCGAGTGGGTGCTCGGCTCCGAGGTGGTGATGCCCGAATAGGTGTTTATGTCGACGGCTCCCCTGGAGGCCGAATAATACTGCTCGGTGTGCACGGCATAGGGCACGGCGCGGGCCAGGCGGGCCTTGAACTCGGCGAGCAGGGCCTCGTCGGGACAAAGATGCTCAACGTAGTCGCCGAAGTCGAAGAACAGCACGGGCGTGTATCCGTCCATGCGCTGCAGGCTGTAGAGCTGCAGACTGTCGAACTCGTAGCGGCTGTTTATCAGCTTCATGATCTCTGCCAAGGCGTCGAGCTGGCTGCAGTCGGTTATGCCGAGCGTGCCATAGGGATAGTCGTAGTTGGAATAGAATTCATAGAATCCGTCGGCTATAGCCTTATAGTCGGGCTCTCCGAGCAGGCTTGCGCCTATCTCGGCATAGGGCATTCCGTAGGCCATTATCTCCGTAGGGCAGGCTATGATGTGGCCGGTTACGTGGCGCAGGTCGTAAGCCACCTCGACCGACGACATGTAGCAGTCGTCAAAGAGTATGAACTCCATTTTCAGTCCGGCGTCGGATATGGCGTCGGCAAGCGTTGATATGTCTGTCTGGTCGTCGCTCGTAACGCCGCCGAAGTAGCGCGTCATGGCGTAGCCCTTGTCGGCGCTGTAATGCGGCACGAAGGCAGGCGCCTGCCCCTTTGCCTTATACTTGCTCTCAACGGGCAGCCATCCCATGCCGTGGCAGCCTATGGTCATGGCGTAGACGTCGGCCGGGGCAAAGGTCTTCATGTCGCTTAGTATGCCCGATATGCCGGCAGCCGTGGTGAGCGATGGGTTGTCGTAGGTCTTCAGCTCGGTGCGGGTGCATTTTCCGCCGTTGCAGGTTATCTCGAACATCTCGGCCTCTGATGAGCTTGTTGATATGAACACTATCACGCGCTCGTTGTCGAGTCCGGTCTTGGCGATGGCCTCTTCCATGGCAAGGATGTTGTCGTAGAAGTAGTCGGTCAGGTTGGTCGACCACGGGAAATACATGAACAGCGTGCGCTGCTCGGGCTTAACCTCCGGCGCGTCTTCGTCGTCGTGGCACGACGACAAGCCCGTCAGGGCCAATGCCACAAGCATCATAAGCATAACTCGGCGAATAAACTGCAAGGCTGAATATTGTTTCATATCTCGATGTTTTTGGGGTTAAATAAACGGGCTCGCCGCCGGTCATCCTGCCGCAAGCAGGCTGCAGCGGCCGCAACGGTTGCAAAACTAATAAAAAAATTTGATTATCAGGACTTTAACCTCCATTTTTTTAGTTTATCCCCCACCCCGGGTCCCGTGCCAGCCGGCAAGCCGCCGCGAAGCAATGGCAGACCGCCTGTAAGACGGCAAGACACAGGCGACATAACACACTGACAGTCAACGCATTGCAAAAGGGCATCTTTCAGACTGCAAAAGGTGGTCTTTCAGCGTGCAAAAGGTGCCCTTTCGGAGGCTAAAAGGCCACCTTTTGGAAAACGCCCTGCAAGCAGGCATAAGTCAAAACATCACACATAATCATAAAAAAAGAAAATAATTCGGTTTTTATTCGTTTATTTATGCACTTTTACCTACCTTTGTTGAGATTTTTTTGAAGATGTTATAAAACAAGAAGTTTTTTTATTAGATGAACGTAATTACGAAAACAGTTTCACTGCCTGATGGCAGAACCATCAGCATTGAAACCGGGAAAGTGGCAAAGCAGGCCGACGGCTCTTGTATGCTCCGTATGGGCAACACCGTCCTTCTGGCCACTGTTTGTGCCGCAAAAGATGCAGTTCCCGGAACAGATTTTATGCCTTTGCAGGTTGAGTACAGAGAACAGTATGCCGCAGCCGGACGCTTCCCGGGCGGATTCACCAAGCGCGAAGGCAAAGCAACCGATAACGAAATCCTTACATGCCGTTTGGTAGACCGTGCGTTGCGCCCCCTCTTCCCGTCAGACTTCCATGCAGAGGTTTACGTTAATGTAATTCTTTTCTCTGCCGACGGTGTCGACCAGCCCGACGCACTGGCAGGCTTCGCAGCCTCATGTGCCCTGGCATGCTCAGATATTCCGTTTGAATGTCCTATCTCTGAAGTGCGCGTAGCACGCATCAACGGCGAATACGTTATTGATCCGACATTCGAGCAGATGAAAAACGCCGACATGGACATCATGGTTGGTGCCTCTAAGGAGAACATCATGATGGTTGAAGGCGAGATGAACGAGGTTTCAGAGCAAGACCTGCTCGGAGCCCTCAAGGCAGCTCAGGAGGCTATACGCCCGATGTGCGTGCTGCAGGAGGAGCTCATGAAGGAACTCGGCACCGACGTGAAGCGCGAATACTGCCACGAGGTGAACGACGAGGAGCTGCGCGAACAGCTCAGAAAAGAGACCTACGACAAGTGCTACGCCATAGCTGAAGCCGGCGACCACGACAAGAAGGCACGCGAAGAGGCCTTCGACAAGATCAAGACCGACTTTGCAGAGGCTTATGCCGCAGCACACACCGAGCTGACAGAAGACGAGCTCGAGGAGAAGAACGCTCTCATCGACCGCTACTACCACGACGTTGAGCGCGACGCAATGCGCCGCTGCATCCTCGACGAGGGCAAGCGTCTCGACGGCCGTACAACCGAGGAGATACGCCCGATATGGTGCGAGGTGAGCCCGCTGCCCATGCCTCACGGAAGCTCTATCTTCACACGTGGCGAGACTCAGAGCCTCACTACATGTACTCTCGGAACAAAACTCGACGAGAAGATGGTTGACGACGTGCTCAACAAGAGCTACCAGCGCTTCCTTCTCCACTATAACTTCCCGCCGTTCTGTACGGGCGAGGCTAAGGCTCAGAGAGGCGTAGGACGCCGCGAGATAGGCCACGGCCACCTGGCATGGCGTGCGCTCAAGGGCCAGATTCCTGAGGAATTCCCCTACACAGTACGTCTCGTGTCACAGATTCTTGAGAGCAACGGCTCTTCTTCAATGGCTACAGTATGCGCAGGCACACTGGCACTGATGGACGCCGGCGTTCCGATGAAGAAGCCCGTGAGCGGTATCGCAATGGGTCTTATCAAGAACCCGGGCGAAGACAAGTATGCCGTGCTGAGCGACATCCTCGGGGATGAGGACCACCTGGGCGACATGGACTTCAAGACAACCGGTACAAAAGACGGTCTGACAGCAACACAGATGGATATCAAGTGCGACGGACTGAGCTTCGAGATTCTCGAAAAGGCTCTTATGCAGGCTAAGCGCGGACGCGAATACATCCTCGGCAAGCTGACCGACACTATAGCAGAACCGCGCGCCGAACTGAAGCCGCAGGTACCGCGCATCGAGGCATTCGACATTCCGAAGGAGTTCATCGGAGCCGTAATAGGCCCGGGCGGAAAGATCATACAGCAGATACAGGAAGAGTCTGGAGCCGTTATCACCATCGACGAAATCGACGGAAAGGGCAAAGTGCAGGTAAGTGCGCCTAACAAGGAGAGCATCACTGCAGCCATCTCTAAGATAAAGGCCATCGTGGCAATACCCGAAGTAGGCGAGGTTTACGACGGAACAATACGCTCTGTAATGCCTTACGGATGCTTCGTTGAAATCATGCCGGGCAAGGACGGACTGCTGCACATCTCTGAAATAGACTGGAAGCGCCTCGAGACTGTTGAGGAAGCCGGACTGAAAGAGGGCGACAAGATCACCGTCAAGCTGATGGACATCGACCAGAAGACAGGCAAGTATAAGCTTTCTCACCGCGTGCTGATACCGAAACCCGAAGGATATGTTGAGCGCGAGCGCCGCCCGAGACCCGAGCGCCGTCAGAGACCGGAGCGCGGAGAGCGCCAGAACAACCGCGAACAGCGCCGTTTTGAGCACCGCAGCAACAACAACGACTTCCACGATCCTTTGGCACCGAGAGAGCCCAAAGACTTCAACGACAGTCTTGACCACAACAACGACTAATTGAGATTATCTCATTAAGACTATAATTAATGGCGGCAACTTTCACATTGCCGCCATTTTTATTATCATCTGCATAGGCTGACAAAAGCTCGGAGGCATGGCCGAAACGCGCTGTACGGCGGCATAAACCGCCGCATAAAGGCCTAACAACTACGCCCCGGCCATGTATGACGGACACGCCGGCAGGCAGCAAGCACAAACCGGGCGTTAGAGATTTTCACATTCAGGCAGCAAGCAAGCTATTGTTCTTATGATCAGCCGCATGGCATACGGTCTGATATTTCCTATAAAAGCCGTTATTATCAGGCAAGAAGAAAGCATGTATTTCTAACGGCGGTTTGGGTTAAATCAGCAACAAAGGCTGCCAGAAAGCATAAAATACATTAACAAGATAAACCTTCATCGCTAAATACGTCTATATAAATAAAACGGGAAATCATTTAAAGCTTAACATTATGAAGATACTTACAGCAACCCTGACACTCATCCTTACATTGACCGCAGGCTCTGTTTCGTTCGCCCAGTGCCCGCAATCCGACTGCTGCGGTACACATCACTGCAACGCCTGCGACAACGGCTCACACGCAAAAAGAAGGCATCATAACAGCAACAACGACTATCTTGTAAGCAACTTCAAGGTGTATTACCGCGGTCAGGTGGTTGAAGGTGCCACGGCATCAAGCTTCAGCGTCATCGGCGAAGGCTACGCCAAAGACAACTTCAGGGTGTTCTACAAGGGACAAAAGATAGACGGCGCAACGGCGTCGAGCTTCACCCTGCTCGGCTGCGGATATGCCAAAGACAGCTTCAAGGTGTTCTACAAGGGGCAGAAGATGGACGGAGCAACAGCGTCGAGCTTCACTCTGCTTGGCGAAGGATATACAAAAGACAGCTTCAGAGTGTTCTACAAGGGACAGAGAATCGACGATGCCACGGCGTCGAGCTTCACCCTGCTTGGCCGCGGATATGCCAAAGACAGCTTCAGAGTGTTCTACAAAGGGAAGAAAATTGACGGGGCTACGGCGTCAAGTTTCGTCGTTCTCGACAACGGATACGCCAAAGACAACTTCAGTACGTATTATAAGGGAAATAAGATATAGCCTTGCTAAAAGGGCATCAATACAACGACGCGCGGCCGCAAAGAGACCATACAGCAAAGGCCGGCCACAAAGTCGGCAACGAAACGTTTATTTCTCGCAAACCGCTCATTATCATTCTGCATGATTGCCGTTCTATAAAGAGCCTCTCACCGCATGCTTTTCATGCATTTATAACAGACGGAGTCAAGATAAAGACAGACGGAAGGGCGACAACAGATGACTGTCAGACGGATGAAGACATCTGTCTGATTGCAGCATTGAAAGATATACAATGTAATGACAGATTTTGGTAAAAACAACTGGAGCCGTTATCTCTTGTCAGATAACGGCTCCTTTTCTTTACGTTAGTATGTTATGAAAAATTTGAGAGAATTGAAACTTCACAGTTTCGTTTTTTTGTTTTACTAAACATGATTTATTGAGAAAGCATCGAAATATGTCTTACTTTAAGATGGTGGTTGCGGCCGAAGCCTGCTTCATCGAGTCGGTCTTTGCCGAGTCGCTCATAGCCACCGAAGGACCGTTGTGAGTCTTCTGGAAGCCTGCCACAGCCGGTTCGGGCTGTCCGCCTTCGTTGAACATCACCTGAGCCACATTGCCCAGTGCAAGGACTATAGCCACCGATGCGGCTGCCTTGAGCAGCGGCATGAAGCGCTGTCTGAGGCTTATCGTAACGGCCTTCACGGGTTCCGGCTCGTCGACCATAGCCAGCATCTTGGCGTCGAAGTCGCTTCCGAGCACGTCGGTCTCCTTCTCCTCGTGCTCATAGCAGAACAAGTCTCTGTACTGGCGAAGGCTCTCCGGCACGTCTTTCTGTCTGAAGAACGTGCGCAGGATGTGCTCCTCCTCGAGGCTTGTCTCGCACTTCCAGTAGCGTTCCAATAGCTGTTCTATGTATTTATAGTCCATATCCTTCATATTCTTTATATTTTTGTTTAACCGCCTGGCGGGCTCTGAAGATGTTAACCTTCACTTGCTCCTCGCTCAGACCGAGAACAGTGGCAATCTCTTTATAGCTTTTCCCCTCGAAGTCGCGCAGCTGCATGCAGCTTCTTTGCTTCTCGGGCAGGCTGTCAACGATACGTTTCACCAGTTCAACGCGGTCTTTCTGTATCATCCTTTCATAAGGATCAGAGGCCGTATCGGCCGAGCCTATCTCCTCATCGCCTATCGGCTGGCTGTCGTTTCCGGCCCTTTTCATTCTGTCGAGCGACAAGTTGCGGCATATCGTAAGGCTGAAAGCCTCTATCGAGTCAACGTTCTGCAAGCTGTCGCGCCTGTTCCAGACCTTCATCAGCGTGTCCTGTACGATGTCTTCAGCCTCCTCTTTGTTGAGCGTTATGCGCAAGGCGAGGCGGTAGAGCACGTTCTTCAACGGCAAAACATCGTTACGGAAACTGATATTTTTCATCTGCTCTCTATTTAAATGACGATTCAACAGACCGAAAGTTACAAACTGATGCGGTCTTTTTTCTATTTTAACGTTTATTTGCTATTAAGAGACTGCAGTCTCTGCCGGGCGGTATGTGCCCGCAAACTGCCTTGTGGTGCGCAATGCCCTGCTGCCGGTGCTGTTGCAGGGCGCATTCAGACATAATTCAATGTCTCGCAAATCATAGCATGACTTTATGCTAAGTGTTGCTCTGTTTCTCTCAAAATCTTCTTTATCAGCAGTGCTGACTGCATGCCCTACTCCGTTATCATCGTGCCGTGACGGCCGTCGATGGCGGTGGCAAGGGTGATGTTGACGCGCGAAACTCCGGCACTTATGGCTTCAAAGGCATTCTCGAGCTTGGGCAGCATGCCCCCTACCACGGTGCCGTCGGCCACGTAACGCTCAAAGTCGGCACGGGTTATAAGCGGTATCACGCTGTCTTCGTCGTCGGGATTGCTGAGCACTCCCTTCTTCTCGAAGCTGAAGATGAGCGTTACGTCGTAATGTTCTGCCAGCGCCTTTGCCGTCTCTGCGGCTATGGTGTCGGCATTAGTGTTTAGTATGTTGCCGTTGCCGTCGTGCGTCAGGGGCGCCATCACGGGCGTTATTCCTGCCTCTATGAGCGTGCGGAGCTTATGTCCGTCCACACGGTCAACATCGCCTACAAAGCCATAATCGACGTCCTTAACGGGGCGCTTGTGAGAGCGTATCACGTCGATGTCGGCACCTGTAAGTCCGATGGCGTCAACGCCGTTGGCCTGAAGGCGCGCAACAAGGTTCTTGTTGACCAGTCCGCCGTAGACCATCGTAACCACTTCGAGCATGTCGCGGTCGGTTATGCGGCGACCGTTCACCATCTTGCTCTCTATGCCGAGGCGTGAGGCAACGGCCGTGGCGCGGCGACCGCCGCCGTGAACGAGCACCTTGCGGCCCTCAATGGCGCTGAAGTCGCTGAGCAGACGGCTAAGGCGAGCCTCGTCTTCAACAACGGCTCCGCCCACCTTCACTACTGTTATCTTCTCTTTCATCATATTATCTTACAGCAATGGCGCATCCTACTGCACGGCATGTGAGCGTCTGCGCCTGTAATAAAAACAAGAGCCGACACTATGGCATCGGCTCTCTGCTCTGTTATTTTATTCGAGGTAAGTGTATCCGTAGAGTCCTGAGCGATAGTTAGACAGGAACTCCTTGCCCTCCTCGAGCGAAATCTTGCCTTGCTTGACGCTCTTTGTAACCCATACTTCAAGCTGCCTTACCAGTTTCTTCGGGTTGTACTGAACGTAGTTGAGCACCTCCTCAACGGTCTCGCCGTCGAATATCTGGTCGATGTGATAGCGTCCGTCCTTCACCGTTATGTGTGCGGCGTTGGTGTCACCGAACAGGTTGTGCATGTCGCCGAGTATCTCCTGATAAGCTCCAACGAGGAACACGCCGAGATAATAAGGCTCGTTCTTGCGCAGGGTGTGTACCGGAAGAATGTGCGAGATGTTGCGGTTGGTGACGAAGTTGGTTATCTTTCCGTCGCTGTCGCAAGTGATGTCCTGCAGCGTTGCGCTGCGTGTTGGACGCTCATTGAGCCTCTGCAGCGGCACGATCGGGAACAGCTGGTCGACAGCCCAGGCGTCGGGCAGCGACTGGAAGAGCGAGAAGTTGCAGAAGTACTTGTCGGCAAGTATCTTGTCGAGGTTCTTCAGTTCCTCGGGCGTATGCTTCAGGCTCTTTGCCAGAGAGTTGATTTCGCGGCACACGCTCCAGTACATACGCTCTATCTCGGCGCGTGTCTGAAGGTCTACTATGCCGTGACTGAACAGGTCGAGCGCCTCGTCGCGTATCTGCTCGGCGTCGTGCCAGTCTTCGAGCATGGTGCGCGGGTTAAGGTTGTCCCATATATCATATAGGTCCTTTACGAGCGGATGAGATGCCTCGCCCGGCTCAAACTCGTCGTCCATCTCCGGCAATGAAGCCGTCTCGAGCACGTCGATGACGAGCACTGAGTGGTGAGCCGACAGCGAGCGGCCGCTCTCTGTTATGATGTTAGGATGCTGAATGCCGTTGCGGTTGGCAGCCTCAACGAATGTGTAGATACAGTCGTTGACATATTCCTGTATAGAGTAGTTGACACTGCTCTCGCTGTTGGGCGAGCGTGTGCCGTCGTAGTCGACGCCAAGTCCGCCTCCGCAGTCAACGAAGTCAACGTTATAGCCCATCTTGTGCAGCTGTATATAGAACTGCGAGGCCTCTCTAAGGGCTGTCTGTATGCGGCGTATCTTTGTTATCTGGCTGCCGATGTGGAAGTGGATAAGGCGCAGACAGTCTTTCATCTCCTTCTTTTCGAGAATCTCGAGGGCCTTGAGCAGCTCAGAGCTTGTCAGTCCGAACTTGCTTGCGTCGCCGCCGCTCTCCTCCCACTTGCCGCTTCCTGACGAGGCAAGCTTGATGCGTATGCCGAGGTTAGGCCTTACGTTGAGCTTCTTGGCGGCCTTGGCTATAATCTCAAGTTCGTTGAGCTTCTCGACCACGATGAATATGCGCTTGCCCATCTTCTGTGCCAGCAGAGCCAGCTCTATGTAGCTCTGGTCCTTGTATCCGTTGCAGATTATGAGCGAGTCGCTCTGACACTGCACGGCTATGACGGCGTGGAGCTCGGGCTTGCTGCCTGCCTCGAGTCCGAGGTTGAACTTCCGTCCGTGGCTGATAATCTCCTCAACGACCGGCTGCATCTGGTTAACCTTGATGGGATATATAATGAAGTTTTCTCCTGTAAACCCGTATTCGTCTGAAGCTTTTTTAAAGCAGCTCCATGTCTTCTCGATTCTGTTGTCGAGAATGTCGGGAAAACGCAGCAGCACTGGCGGTGTGATGTCGCGCAGCGAGAGTTCGTCCATGACGTCGTGAAGGTCAATCTGTGTGTCGTCCTTGCACGGAGTGACATACACGTCGCCTTTTTCGTTAATACCAAAATAGGATGTTCCCCAACCGCTCATGTTATAGAGCTCGTTAGAGTCTTCAATGGTCCATTTTTTCATCAGGGCTGTAAAATTTAAATATTAAGCAATGTCCGCAGATTAGTTACGGATGTTTGTATTTTATCATAACTGTCAAGCACCTCGACGTTGAACACGTGTCGGGCCTGTGTATAGTACTGTTCGCGGGCGGCAAGCTGGCAGGTGATGAAGTCGCGCAGCTCTTCGGGAGTCTTGCCCTTAAGGAGCGGGCGCTCCGTCTTGCCCATCTTGAGGTGTGCACTGAGCACTTCGGGAGAGGCTTTCAGATAGACTGTGTCGCCTTGCGCGTTCATATACTGCATGTTGTCGTAGAAACAAGGCGTGCCTCCGCCGCAGCTTATCACTACGTCCTCAAACTCGGCCACCTCATGGAGCATGTTGCGCTCTATCGTCCTGAAGCCTTCCTCGCCGCGCTCGGCAAATATCTGTGCCACCGTCTTGTGCATACGAGCCTCGATATACCAGTCGAGGTCGTAGAACTGCAGGCCTAGGTCTTTGGCCAGCACCTTTCCAAGGGTGGTCTTGCCGGCACCCATATATCCAATGATAAGGATTCTTGTCATCGGCGTTATTTCTTCTTTGATGTGTTTATGATTTCCATACATTCCTCGAGCGACAGCTCTGCGGCCTTGTCGTGAAGGTTCTTCGGCAGGCGGTAGTTCTTGCCGTCGTAGGCCAGATAAGGGCCGTAGCGGCCGTTCATCACCTCGAGCTTTGGCTCTTCTTCAAAAGCCTTGATGTGGCGCTGTGTCTCCTGCTGGCGCTTGCTCTCTATGAGCTGTATGGCCGTGGCGAGCGTAACGGTCAGCGGATTCTCGTTCTTTGGCAGCGAAACATACTTCTTGGCGTGCATGACGTAGGGGCCGAAGCGGCCTGCGCCTATTATGACGGGCGAGCCTTCGAACTCGCCTAGCGTGCGCGGCAGCTTGAACAGCTCGAGCGCCTCTTCGAGAGTTATGGTCTCGATGCTCTTGTCCGACGGCATCTGTGCGAAGCGCGGCTTCTCCTCGTCCTCTGCCTTGCCTATCTGAACGACGGGACCGAAGCGGCCAATTTTAACGAACACGGGCTTGCCGCTTGCTGGGTCGATGCCCAGCTCGCGCTCTCCGGCCTTGTGCTCCTCGCGCGTGTTCATGGTCTGCTCTACTGTAGGCTCGAAGTCTTTGTAGAAGTTCTTTATCATGGATGTCCACTGCGACTTGCCCTCGGCAATGGTGTCGAACTGCTGTTCCACCTTGGCCGTGAAGTTGTAGTCCATGATCGTCGGGAAGTATTTCAGCAGGAAGTCGTTCACCACCATGCCGATGTCTGTGGGCAGCAGCTTGCCTTTCTCGTTGCCCACGGTCTCCGTCTTGGTCTTCTCGCTCACCACGTTGCCGTGGAGCACGTCTACGATATACTGTCTCTCCTCTCCTTTCTTGTCGCCCTTCTGCACATACTCTCTCTGCTGTATGGTGCTTATGGTCGGGGCGTATGTTGACGGGCGGCCTATGCCCAGCTCCTCGAGCTTGTGCACGAGGCTTGCCTCGGTGTATCTCAGCGGTCCCTGGCTGAAGCGCTGTGTGGCAGTAACCTCGCGGCGCTGCAGCGTCTGTCCCTCGGTCATCGGGGGCAGTATGTGTGATGTCTCCTCCTGATTGTCGTCATCGTCGAACGACTCGCGGTAAACCTTCAGGAATCCGTCGAACTTGACTACCTCGCCGTTTGCCACAAACTGCTCTTCCGTTCCGTCGATGCTTATCGTCACGGTGGTCTTCTCTATCTGCGCGTCGGCCATCTGGCATGCTGCCGTGCGCTTCCATATCAGTTCGTAGAGGCGCTTCTCCTGCTGCGTGCCGTCTATCTCGGTGTTCTCCATGTATGTGGGGCGTATGGCCTCGTGTGCCTCCTGCGCGCCTTTAGAGTGGGTGTGATACTGGCGCGGCTTGCTGTAGTCCTCGCCCCAGAGCTTTATTATCTCCTCCTTGCTCGAGTTGATGCAGAGCGACGACAGGTTGACAGAGTCGGTACGCATGTAGGTTATGCGTCCGTTCTCATACAGATGCTGCGCCACCATCATGGTCTGCGACACGGTGAAGCCCAGCTTGCGGGCTGCCTCCTGCTGCAGGGTTGACGTGGTGAACGGGGGCGCCGGTGTGCGCTTCAGCGGCTTCTTGGTTATCGCGCTGACAGTGAATCCGGCTGTCTTGCACTTCTCTAAGAATGCCATCACCTCGTCGTGCGTGCTGAAGCGCTTGTCGAGTTCGGCCTTCAGCTCCGACATAGAGCCGTCGGGTGCCTCAACGCCGAATATGGCGCTCACGCGGAAATAAGGCTCGCTTTTGAACGCCTGTATCTCGCGCTCGCGTTCAACGATGAGTCTTACGGCAACGCTCTGCACGCGTCCTGCCGACAGGGCCGGCTTGACCTTGCGCCAGAGCACGGGCGAAAGCTTGAAGCCCACAAGGCGGTCGAGCACGCGGCGCGCCTGCTGCGCGTTGACAAGGTTCATGTCAAGGTGGCGCGGATGCTTTATGGCCTCGAGTATGGCGGGCTTTGTTATCTCGTGAAACACGATGCGGTTGGTCTTCTCCTCGTCAAGTCCGAGCACCTCGCAGAGGTGCCATGATATGGCTTCTCCCTCGCGGTCCTCATCGGATGCGAGCCACACCTTCTCAGAGTTCTGCGCGTTGTTCTTCAGCTCGGTTACGAGTTTCTTCTTCTCCTCAGGTATTTCATAGTCGGGCTGAAGAGTGTCTATATCTATGCTGAGTTGCTTTTTCTTCAAATCGCGTATATGTCCGTAGCTTGACATAACTTTGTAGTCCTTGCCCAAAAACTTTTCTATCGTTTTGGCCTTTGCCGGACTCTCGACAATTACAAGATTTTTCTGCATCACGGTTTATATTTTCAATTAGGGCGCAAATGTAAGCAAAACTTTTTCATACACCTTATATAATAGGCTATTTTTCTGTTTTTTTAGTTTTTTGCATAACTTTTAAGTATTTTACACGTATCAATATGTAAAACCGCCCGGCATAGCTGTTGCGGGCATCTCAGGCATGAAATATGTTTACATATATGCGCACGAAGGCAGGGCCCCGGCAGCACGTTTTGCAAAAGACGGCAAAACGCACTGCAAAAGGTGGCCTTTCGCCTTGTAAAAGACCGTCTTTTGGAAGCTAAAAAGCCGCCTTTTGCAACACACTGAAACTCAATATGTTGCAAAGGGCGGCAGCCGTATCCCGACGTCAGTGCTACCGTCAGCGTCTGTTTCCGTCGATGTTGAGATACTCATAAAGGCCCTGGCGCACAGAGCGCAGGCCGAACAGCTCTGTGTGGATGTCCTCGGGGGCTATCCACATACACTCGGCGGCATCGTCCATGGCCTTGAGCTGCGACGCGTCTTCCACCTTGCAGGCAAAGAACATGTCGAGCGTCTGTATGTCGAGCCCCGAATAGCGGTATACGTTCGGCAGGCTGAACAGATAGCGTGCCTCGGTAACGGTGAGCCCGGTTTCCTCCTTCACCTCGCGCATGATGCTCTCCTCGGCCGTCTCAAGCACGTCGGCAAATCCGCCGGGCAGGTCGAGCGTGCCCTTGGCAGGCTCGTTGTTGCGCTTCTCTACCAGCAGCTCGCCCTTGTCGTTGGTGATGAATGCCACCACGGCGGCCGCCGGATTCATGAAATACTCAAAGCCGCAGTTGCTGCACTTCTTGCTCTTCTGCGTGTCTTTCTCGAAATGGGAGCTGCCGCAAACGGGGCAATACTCAAACTTTTCCAATAGATTCATATCTCTGCGTTTTACATTAAAAAAGCTCCACGGCCGCGCAGGGCCGTGAAGCTTGATATAGTCTTTTTACCAATTGTCAGTGCGGAAAGGCAGCAGGGGCAGCCCGCCCATGTTGGCCACGTTGCCCAGCTGGAAGTTCTTGAAGCAGTAGCGCACGGCCACGGGAGCCTTAACCTCAGGACAGGTCACTACTATGCCCCTGGCGTTGTCGTAGCTCGCCTTGGCTGGATGGAACACCTTGTCGGCGCCGGCCACCTCAAATCCCTGCATGTCGTCAAGACGGCTTACGCCTCCGTAGTCGTTCTTCAGTCTTATGCAGCATGTGTCGCCCTCTATCTTAAGCTCCTTAAACTCAGGACTCTCGCACAATATCGTCTCCTGTCCGTAGGTCTTGTTCAGCGCGAGGAAAGCCAGGCGCTCGCCCACCTTCTGCTTCTGTGCGGGATGAATCTGGCGCGCCTCCCACGGATACACGCAGTCGTTGGTGCACACAAGGCCGCTGTTGGGTATTATGTCGCGCGCCCTCACCTGCTGCTCGCGCAGCTTTGCGCCCCAGTCGGCGTCAACGTTTCCGTAGTCGTAAGGTGCTATCTGAACAAAGTAGAAAGGTATCTCGCCGCAGCCGAAGGCGTCGCGCCACTGCCTTACCAGCAGCGCAAGGCGGTCTGAATACTGGTTGCCCGGGTCGCCGACGTTAGAGCATCCCTGATAGAAGAGAATGCCTTTCACGGTATACTTCAGTATCGGACTGAACGTGCCGTTGCCCCACATCAGGGCGCGGTGATAGTCGGCAGGATACTTCTTCACTATGGCCTGCGAGTCAACAGGCTCGTCGGTATACTTCTTCAGGTTCTCCTTTGTCAGCCAGCTCTCCACCTTCGAGCCGCCCTTGTTGGCCATGATAAGGCCCACGGGCACGTTGAGCATGCGGCTCACCTTGCGTGCGAAGAAGTAGCCCGTGGCACTTGCGTCGCCCACCGTTGCGGGGCTGCACACCTTCCACTCGCAGTTGGCGTCGCTGAGCGGCGTCATGCTCATCACGCTCGGTATCTTCACGAAACGCACCAGCGATGAGTTGACCGCATCGGCCACCACGTCGTTATATCCCTCCACGGGGCAGTTTTCAAATCCCTTTACGGGCATCTCCATGTTGCTCTGTCCGGCACACACCCACACTTCGCCTGCAAGCAGGTTGCTGAGGGCCACCTCGCCGTCGCCGTCGTCAAACCTTACGGTGAGCGGCTTGTTGTCAGCCTTGGGCGTCTTCACCGTCAGCTGCCATTCGCCCTTGCGGTCGGCCTTTGCCGAATAGGCATCGCCGCTCCACGACACGCTGACCTTCACCGTAGAATTAGGCTTGGCACTGCCCCACAGGCGCACGTCGGCATCCTGCTGGATCACCATGTTGTCGCCCAGGACATGAGGCAGCCTGACCTTTGCCTGCATGCCTGCGTGCATCAGGAACAGGGCTGAAATCATTAAAAATAGTTTACGCATAATCTGTCTGTTTTATATTTTGTTATAATAATCAAACAGACTGCAATATTACAAAAAAAATCAGTATATTTGCAAAAACGCCTTGAATAAATTAACAAAAAACAAGGCATTAACAATCATTCCTTACAACAATGACACTGAAAAAACTATTATTTGCGGCAGCGATGCTGGCATTGAGCCTCAACATGAGCGCACAACAGAGTTATGAAATAAACCTTTGGCCCAACGGTCCGGCCGTGAAGAGCAGCGACGCGGGCGACACGGCAAAGGTCAAGGTGTTTCTTCCTGAAAAAAAATCGGCCACGGGACGCGCCGTGGTGATATGTCCCGGAGGCGGCTACCAGCATCTGGCCATGAACCATGAGGGCTACGACTGGGCGCCGTTCTTCAACAACATGGGCATAGCTGCCATCGTGCTGAAATACAGAATGCCGCACGGCGAGAAGGATGTGCCCATATCTGACGCCGAGGAGGCTATCAGACTGGTGCGCCGCAACGCCGCCAACTGGAACATAAATCCCGACGACGTGGGCATAATGGGCTCATCGGCAGGCGGCCATCTGGCATCTACCGTTGCCACGCATGCTGCCAAGGACGCGCGCCCCGACTTCCAGATACTGTTCTATCCGGTGATAACCATGATGCCCGACATTACCCACAAGGGCTCGCACGACAACCTGCTGGGCAGCAACGCAAGGAAAAAGGACGAGAACAGCTACAGCAACGACCTGCACGTGTCGCGCATGACGCCGCGCGCATTCATAGCCCTGAGCGACGACGACCGCGTGGTGTTGCCGGCCAACGGAGTGAACTACTACATTGAGCTCTACCGCCACGACGTGCCGGCCACGCTCCATGTATATCCATCGGGCGGCCACGGATGGGGCAACCGCGACAGCTTCAAGTATCACAACGAGATGCAGCTCGAGCTGAAGGCATGGCTCAGGAGCTTCTGACAACCTACAGACACAGCGGCCCGGCGAGCCGGCAGGCATGAGCGGGGCCGCAAGACATAACGGAGCCGGCGGACAGCAGCACGACAACAGACCGTGCACAGGCTGTCCGCCGGCTCTTTTGCGTCATATATGCGGCAGCAACATGCCCCGGCGGCAGCGCTCCTGAAGCGCCTGCGGGATGCGGAATAAGGGGCAAGACGGCAGATATTTTGTTAAAACGAAACATTTTTTCGCTTTTTTATGTCAGATAAGCTACAATCTAAACAGAAAAACATTATATTTGCAGATGTTACTTTCAACACAATGCTTATGAAAAACCTGAATATCTTTACGATGCTTTTGCTGGCATTCGCAATGTCGGCCCTGACCGCATGCAGCGACGATGAAGACTTCAACATACCCATACCGCAGCAGATGACGGCGGAATATGTAACCGCTACTCTCGACGGAAAGGGATGGACGCACGTTGAGTCGCACGAGATAAAGAGCAACGGAACGTTCGAGAAAGAAGAATACTGGAGCGGCCTGGTGGGCGCAAGTCCTTCGGATTACTCGTTCTGCGGCGACAGCGTAACCACCTACTCGTACATCGACGCCTACCCTATAAGCGGATACCGCAAGAGGAGCTACACCTACGACGAAGGCTCCAACAGCCTCATGGCCGACGGAAAAGAGATGTTCAAGATAATCTCGCTCAACGAGAACGAGATGAAACTGATAAAATACCAGGCCATCGACGGCAACGGAAAGAAGATTTATGTCTACTCGACATACAGGGCAATGAGCAGCACCGAACTTGCAGAATGCATAAAGGACCATCCCTACGACCTCGACTCGCTCAACGACAAGTACCCCACTCTGCCTGAACAGATGAGGATAACGAGCGAATATTTCAGCCGCTACGCCGTGGGAAGAGGATGGAAATGCACCGAGGCGCACAGAATGGAGATGGCCGGAAGATACGACGTGGCCAACATATACAGCGACAACGGACAAGACATGGCATACAGCTGCTTCATCGCCGCCGACACCATAACATGGATGACGCAGCAGGGCGAGGCTGCGGCAACGGCCAGCGAGAGCATCAGATACACGTACAGGGCCAACAGTTTCCTGCTGGCCGCCGATGCCGACAGGGGCTTCAGGATAATCACTCTCAACGACCATGAAATGAGAATAATCAGAAGACTGCAGGGAAACAACGGCGAAGGGGCCACGGAACTCTACTGCATCTACCGCAGAATGACGCCCGAAGAGCTCAAGCTGTATATGGCAGAGACATAAGGCAGAAGACGCTCCGGCGGCAACCGGAACAGCCACGACGGGCAAGCCGCCGACAAGCCTGATATTCAACGACTTACAAAAGGCCATCTTTTAGCTTCTAAAAGGTGGCCTTTTAGCGTGCAATATGTGGTCTTTCAGAAGGCGAAAGGCCACCTTTCGGAAAACGGCTGCACGCAGGCCATATCCCGACAGCATGAAAGGCGGCAGAATACAGGTTGTTTTCGGGCATACGAAAACAGACATGACAGCATGCAGAATGCGGCACGGGTATAGTTAAAATAAGAATTAATAAGTGTTTTAACCATAAAAAACGCCGGTAAAACAAAAATATGGCGAAAAAAGAAACGGATTCTCAGATATTTTTAGTTACTTTGTATCAGATACAGAAACTATCCGTATCTTACGAACAAGAGTTTTAAACAACTAAAAAAGAGTATTATCATGACAAAGTTGAAAGAAGTTTACCGCTGTGCCGTATGCGGCAACATAGTAGAAGTTATGCACGAGGCAGGAGGCACACTGTCGTGCTGCGGACAGCCCATGGAGCTGCTTACAGAGAACACCGTTGACGCTGCTACAGAGAAGCACGTGCCCGTTGTAGAGCCTATCGAGGGCGGCTACAGAGTTAAAGTGGGCGAAGTTGAGCACCCGATGCTCGAAAACCACTACATCGAGTGGATCGAACTGGTTGAGTGCGACAAGGTTCAGCGCAAGCACCTCAAGCCGGGCGAGAAGCCGGAGGCTGTGTTCTACACCGACTGCAAGAACGTGTACGCACGCGAATACTGCAACCTGCACGGACATTGGAGATCTAAATAATCACAATATCATGCTCACACGGAGGCCCGACACTCGCTGTCGGGCCTCTTTTCGTTGTTACCCCAACTTTGCAACCGGGTTGCATCGCATATCGGCTACCTTTGCATCAGTAAAAAGACAAACTAAAGACAAAGGACATGGTAACCAAGAAATTTCAGAAACCGATAATCTCCTTCTTCATGCTCATGGCCGGAATATGCTTCACCGAAGGAGGAGCCGTAATCTTCAACAACGGCATTGTGCGCCTGGCATGGTTCATCCTGGCGTTCCTGCCCGTAGGACTCGGCGTGATGCGCGAGGCATGGGAGTGCGCAATGAAGAAGGAAGTGTTCAGCGAGTTCATGCTCATGACAATAGCGTCGATAGGCGCCTTCATCATAGGCGAATATCCCGAGGCAGTGGCCGTAATGCTGTTCTACTGCGTGGGCGAGACACTCCAGGACATGGCCGTCGACAAGGCGCGCGACAACATACGCAGCCTGATGGAGTTTCACCCCAAGATGGCAGTCATAATAAGGGGCAATCATAAGGTGGCCGACAAGCCCGAAAACGTCATTCCGGGCGAAATCATCGAGGTTAAGCCGGGCGAACGCGTGCCGCTCGACGGCATACTGACAAGCGGCGACGCTGCCTTCAACACGGCTGCGCTTACCGGCGAGAGCATGCCCCGCACCATTGAGAACGGCCACGAGGTGCTTGCCGGCATGATAGCCACGGAGAGCGTGGCGCGGATAAAGGTTACACGGCCCGAGAGCGAGAGCGCCGTGGCACGCATACTGAAGATGGTCGAGGAGGCATCGGAGCGCAAGGCGCCTGCCGAACTCTTCATACGCAAGTTTGCAAGGATATACACCCCTGCCGTAATAGCGCTGGCAGCGCTCACCGTCATCGTGCCTTACATCTGGTCGACAGCAGGCACCGGCTTCGTCTACGACTTCAGCACATGGTTCTACCGCGCACTGATATTCCTCGTGATATCATGCCCCTGCGCCCTCGTCATAAGCATACCGCTGAGCTATTTCGCAGGCATCGGCGCGGCATCAAGGCACGGCATACTGTTCAAAGGCGGCAACTGGCTCGACGCCGTGACGCATATCGACACCGTGGTGTTCGACAAGACGGGCACGCTGACACGCGGAGTGTTCTCCGTAACTAAGGTCTGCGGCAACGACACCGGCAAGCTGCTGGCCACCGTTGCGGCAATGGAGCGCAGCAGCAACCACCCCATTGCCAAGGCTATAACTGCCTATGCAGGCGACAGGACGGCAGAGGTGAGCGACGTGAAAGACCTGCCCGGCTACGGCATGACGGCCACGGCAGGCGGCGACAGATGGCTTGCCGGAACACTGAGGCTGCTCGACCGCGAGAACGTAAGCTATCCGGAGGAGCTGAAGAGCGTGCCAGAGACCATCGTGGCATGCGCCAAGAACGGCCGATATGAGGGCTACATACTACTTGCCGACACGCTTAAGGACGACGCGGCAGAGGCCGTCAGAAGGCTCAGGGAGTGCGGAATAAGCCGCATGGACATACTTTCGGGCGACAAGCAGGCACTCGTAGACAAGGTGGCAGCCGAGACTAAGGTGGACAAGGGATATGGCGACCTGATGCCGGAGGGCAAGGTAAGGCATATAGAACAGCTGCAGCGCGAGGGCCGCAACGTGGCTTTCGTGGGCGACGGCATCAACGACGCGCCTGTGCTTGCACTGAGCAACGTGGGCATTGCCATGGGTGCTATGGGCTCAGACATGGCCGTCGAGACGGCCGACGTGGTCATCCAGACCGACCATCCGTCGAAGGTGGCTGAGGCGATAAGGGCCGGCAAGCGCACCGTAAGCGTGGTAAGGCAGAACATAGTGATGGCCATCGGCATAAAGGTGGCAGTGATGCTGCTCGGGCTTGTGGGCATGGCAAACCTCTGGGGAGCTGTGTTTGCCGACGTGGGCGTGGCCCTGCTGGCCGTGCTCAACGCCACAAGGATATTCTTCGGCAGAGCAGCCGGAGAGCGCAACGGCGCAAACAGAAATAATGGTCACTAAATTTTGCTTTTCGGACAAATAGAGTTATTTTTGCACCGAAATGGCATCTGAACAATACTATATAGACAAACTGAAGCACCGCGGCATAAAGCCGACGGCCACACGCCTGCTGATTCTGCGGGCGATGTTCAGGGGCGACGAGACGGTGTCGCTGCCGCAGCTCGAGAAACTGCTGCCGACAGTAGACAAGAGCACCATATCGCGCACTCTGTCGGTGTTTCTGATGAACCGCCTCATACATGTGGTGGACGACGGAAGCGGCAGCCTTAAATACAACGTATGCAGCGACGACTGCGACTGCGGAGTGGAAGACGAGCACACACACTTCTACTGCGAGAACTGCCAGCGCACGTTCTGCCTGAAGCGCATACACGTGCCCGTGGTGAGCCTGCCGGGCGGTTTCGTGCTCAACAGCATCAACTACGTGATAAAGGGCCTGTGTCCTGAATGTGCAGAGAAGCTCGGGCGCAAATAGGCCGAAGACATAACAACAGTTAAGGGCGGAAAGACCGCATGCCGCGCAGGCACGCATCTTTCCGCCCTTAATGCGTATTTACAGCGGCAGCGCCGCCCCGTTGTTATCTTGCAGCGAAGTAAACGCCCTCGTTGACAGCCATTCTTGCCTCATAAATGCCCTGCTTGTCGAGCGTAACGTCCATGGTCTTGCCGCCCGGCAGATATATCTGCGCCGTGTCATTGCCCTTCATCTTGAGCAGCACGGTTGTGGTTCCGTCTTTCTCAACGGCCCAAGTGTTGTCCTTCTCGTTATATGTAAAGTTCATCACATTGCCGTCGGCATCCTTTATCTCGTATCCGTCCTTGAGCGTGGTAACGGCATACAGCTTGCCGTCGCTGCCCATTATGCTCTCCGTCTTGCCTACATTCTCGGCCAGAGGATTTGAGCCTGACCAGAACTCGATGGTGTTAAGGACAAGCAAGTCGGCCGTTCCGCACAGCACGTAGGCGGGCGAAATGACGATGAAGATAAGTTCGTTGAGGAACTTGTTGCCCGTGGCATCCTTGTTCCAGTCGAGCACTTTGTTGAACAGGCCGAACGAACCTATGCAAGAACTCATGACCACTGAGGCAATCATGATAAGAAGAAAAGATTTTAATGTTTTGTTGTACATGGTTTTCTTAGTTTAAATGAATTAACAGGTTACAAATCTAATACAATAATTTAAAAAACGTGGATATGTAGTAATAAAAAATATGAAAAACCGAAAAATTAGTCATTTTAATCTACGAAAAATGTTCTTGCTGTATTTGTTTACAAAGGGTTTACACGCCGCACCTTGCGCAGCTGCACAGCCTCTCATGCCTTCTGCCGCCGCCATTCGGCACCGCTGCCCGGTGAGAATGTTTCTGAACGACGGGCGACATGCCGCCGACGGCTGACCGGCCAAGGCTGGCAGCGGGTTAAACTGTGTTAAAGCAACATGAGCCGCAAATCCGGTTAAGGCTCTCAGAACGGCAATGCCGGGCACGAAAGAGCGGTCAGAACGTAAAAACGGGCGTTTTTGTGTTAAATGCGTAACCGCCTGACTGCATGTCACTTACGTCTTAAGCCGCATCAATAGCAATGCAGCTGCCGCGCAAAAGGTGGCCTTTCGGCATGCAAAAGACGGTCTTTTACACGCCAATATACGGCCAACTGCATGGCAAAAAGCAGTGAAACGGGGCGTAAAACATGGCAGATTTGGCCGTAGAAAGCGGTGAAATGGGGAAAAAACGGCCATAAACGGCTGTGCGGAGTGTTATAAAACGGACAGCTGAATGTCTCAAACGGAAATTTATTTTGTAAAGAAACGCGAAAGCGCAAGAGTTAAAAAATCGAAAGCCGGCAGCGGTTCCGAGCGTGTTGGCACGATGAAACCGCAAGAAAAAGGGTTCAATCAGGCAGCCGGACAGGGCCTCATTGAGCCGTTATGCCTACAGATAGAGCACGCTCTCGGTGCCCATGTTGAACAGCAGGTCGAGTATGCTGAGGTTAGGCTGAAAGCCGTGGCGCTGCTCATACACCTGATAATATCTCTTTGGAGCGAACATCGGGTCGGGCATGCTGTGCTTAGGGCGTATGGCGTCGCGGTAGTCGTCGATGTCCATGCCTTCTGCCTCGTCGCTGAACATGTAGCCCGCAGTAGGATCCACATGAGGCTCTATGTCGATGAGTTCGCACATTTTGGCGCATATCTCAGCGTTGAAATCGTAAAGGAAGGTCCACTCTTTCTCAAAAAACGGCCTGATGTCGTCGGCATAATACTCAAAGAACGGCGACTCGCCGTAGGCGCTCATCAGCGCGTTCCAGTGTATGTGGCGCCAGTTGCCGTGGTTGCTTATGCGCACATCCTTCATGAGGCACTTTGGCACCTGCCCCTGTTCATCGGGCCGTTGGCCGTCGGCGGTGCGCTCCACGGGCACCGTAAGGGCCTGCAGGCCGTTGGCGGTGGCTATCACGCAGCGGTTGCGGTAGGTCTGTTTGATGAAACTGTCGTAAGCCTCAACCCTGACTTTGTCGTATCGGTTGAGTTTCTGATACCATTGTACGGGGCCGAAATAGGCCGATGAAAGCAGTGCTTCTGACATAATATGGGGTGGATTTGTTGTTTCTTTAAATGTTTGCTGTTATATTAATGCGCCATTTCAACGCCTCAACGCGGCTGTCTGCCGTCATAAGAATGGCGGCCAAGAGCGCCGCAGACGACTGAATTAAGCCCGGCAGTAAAGTTATTCTGCGCCAAGGGGTCTGGGCTTTCTTATGAGCTGCATGTTGCGTCCGGGGCGCAGACACTCGTAGAACGGCAGCGAAGGGTCGACAGAATAGAGCAGCACCGACACCTTGCCGATGATGTGTGTCTCGGGAACAAAGCCGAAGAAGCGCGAGTCGTATGGCTCTGAGGGCCGTCCCGAACTGAACCAGTAGTAGTCGTTGCCGAAGGCTGCGCAGCGTGTCTCTGTTCCGTCCACGATAAGGCGGCCGTCTGCAATCTCAGCGTTGCGCCCCTCGTATCTGTTATACAGAAAGCAGAGCAGGCGCATGTTGCTTTCGCTCACCTTTACAATGTGGTCTCTGCCGGGCACCATCAGTCTGACGCCGTCGGCCATGACGGTGTCGCCGGGCACGCCAGTGCAATAGCAGGCGCTTACAGGAAGACTTGTGAATGGAACGGAAGAGTCGGCCGGACAGTTGAAGGCCACGAGGTCGCCGCGCTCAACGGGCGATGGCATCCAGCGCGTGTATCTGAAGTAAGGACCGCCGCCCGTGCGCAGGCCATAGCTCCACCTGTTTACCAACACGCGGTCGCCACTGACAAAGCAGGGTTCAAGCCCTGAGCCGCTGACCGTGTAAACGGTAAACACCAAAGCGCGGAAAGCCAACATCAACAAGATTGTGACTATCAACGCCATCACAAACTTGAGCGCACTTCTCATAGTCCTTAGGATTAAGAGTTATGAAGCAAGAGTGAAGAAGTAAGGCGCAGACCCGTCGGGCGGATGCTTGCCGGCCTCTCTTTACGGCCTTGTTATTTGCCGATGCGGCAGATGCCGTGGCGCGTCAAGACGCTGCCTGCGCCGTGCAAACGGGGCCTTACGGCCGGCGCCCTACTTCCTTTCTCAGTTCAAAGTCCTTAATATATTGCTTTTATTTTATATTATCAACAAAACGGAACAGGCGGTTCCAGCGCACCTTTGAGAATCCGCTGCGGTCGGGATCGCTGCTCCACCAGATGAAGATAGGCTTACCCACGATGTGGTCCTCAGGCACAAAGCCCCAGTAACGTGAGTCGGCCGAGTTGTGGCGGTTGTCGCCCATCATCCAGTAATAGTCCATCTTGAACGTATACTTGTCTGTCTGCTTGCCGTTGATGTATATCTTTCCGTTCTTAACTTCAAGCTGATTGCCCTCATACACACGTATAGGACGCTCGTAAACGGCAATGTTCTTCATATTGAGAGTTATGGTCTTGCCCTTCTGCGGAATCCATACCGGACCATAGTTGTCGCGTGTCCATCCCGTGTAGGCGTTCAGCGGATAGATGTCTCCCACGGTAGCCTCGGTGTTAAGGGCTATGCTTGCCACGAGGTCGCGGCGCTTTGCCAGTGCCGTTGCGGCCTTCTTGGTCAGCGGCATGTATCCGTTTTGGTTAAGACTCGTAAGGTCTTCCATGCTTATTCCCAGCTCATGCATGAGGTCGTCGGGCAGCGGCTGGTTGAGCTTCACGTTGTATGTATACTGCACATTGTCGGGTTCCTTGTTGGGTTTGCCGTCGAGATACACTATGCGGTCCTTTATCTGGAGCGTCTGTCCGGGCAGACCCACGCAGCGCTTCACATAGTTTTCGCGGCGGTCAACGGGCCTTGAGATTATCGAACCGAACTCAGGATGGTTGTCGAGGATGTAGTTTCGTCCGATGTTATACACTCTGTTGTACCAGTCGCGCTGCTGCTGCGGAGTGAGTTTCGACATGTCTGGATGGTCCATTATCAGCTGACTGCCATAAGAATAGCACATCTGATAGTAGTCGGCAGCCTGATACTGCGGGTTAGACACGAGCGTGTCGCCTGCCGGATAGTTGAACACCACGATGTCGTTGAGCTCAACCTTGCCCAGGCCTTTTGCGCGGCGATAGTCCCACTGCGGCCATTCGATGTACGACTTGCAGCCGAACACGGGCAGCGTGTGCTGTGTGAGCGGCATGGTGAGGGGCGTCTGCGGTATACGCGGACCATAGCTTACCTTGCTCACGAAGAGGTAGTCGCCGGTGAGAAGCGACTTCTCGAGCGAAGAAGAAGGTATGACATAGTTCTGGAAGAAGAACAGGTTGATGAAATAGACGGCCACGAGGGCGAACACCAAAGCATCTACCCACGACATGATGAAGCGCACGGGGCGCTCTGAGTCTTTCCACCACTGCCAGCGTATCTTCTTTGTTATGTATACGTCGAAGATAAACGGAACAACGATAAGTCCGAGCCAGCTCTCAAGCCAGTAAAGGAAAATGAGATACAACAGGGTTACAACGGCAAACTTGGTCCATTGCACCTTCATATTAAGTTTTTTCTTTTCTTTGTCAATCATTGGTGTAAATATTGTTGTTTTTCTATTTTTTGAGGAGTCAAGGAGTTATGAAGTTAAGGAGTTAAGACAAATGCTTTGACCATAAAAAGCAGTGAGATGCTGCACATTAGCTACTGAATAATAGTCAGAATATTGTCTTTTATCCGACAAGGCATTTGTCTTAACTCCTTAACTTCATAACTCCTTAACTCCTAAAATTTAAAACTTAAACATATCACTTATCGTCAGCAGTCCGCTGTGCTGTGCCGTATATTCGGCTGCGAGCACTGCTCCCAGGGCAAAACCCTTGCGCGAATGGGCGTCGTGAGTTATGGTTATGCAGTCGGCCTCGCTGTCGTATGCAATGGTGTGTATGCCCGGCACCTCGCCGCGGCGCACCGAGTCGATGCGCAACTCGTTGTCAGCGCAGTCGGAAGAGCCTTCTATATGGCCGTCGGGAGCCGTCAGAGTACCCTTCACCCAGCTGTCCTTGCGGTCGAGATTGTCTATTATCTCCTCGGCAAGAGTTATCGCCGTGCCGCTCGGAGCGTCGAGCTTATGCACGTGATGAGTCTCCTCCATTGTAACCGAATACTGCGGAAATCCGTTCATTATCTTTGCCAGATAGCGGTTTACGGCCGAGAATATGGCCACGCCTATACTGAAGTTAGAGGCCCAGAAGAGGGTCTGTCCGCCCTCGGCGCACATCTTTCTGACATCGTCGCCGTGGTCTTTCATCCATCCCGTAGAGCCCGACACCACCTTGACGTTGTGCGCAAAGGCCCTGAGATAGTTGCCGTAGGCGGCAGTAGGATTGGTGAACTCGATGGCAACATCAGCCGAGGCAAAGGCCTCGCTGTCGAAGTCCTGCTGGTTGTCGATGTCGATTATACTTACAATTTGGTGGCCACGGCCAAGGGCTATCTGCTCAATCATCTTGCCCATCTTGCCATAGCCGATAAGAGCTATTTTCATAATTAAATCGCGATTTAAATCATCTGCAAAGATAACATAAGTCAGAGAGAAAACAAAATAAAAGAGTTTTTTTAATTCTGCATAACTTATTTTTATGCGCGCAACACGCTGCCACACCGCCACTTGCGCCGATATAAGCCCCCGGCACGGGCCTACTGACAAGGCCGAAACAGCCGCACAGGGCACGCAACACCGGCGGCCGGCGGCCATAATGAAGGCAGAACGCACGCCAACGGCATCCGCCCTTGTAACACGCTGTGGCTCAGCGCGTTGCAAAAGGCCGTCTTTTAGCTTCTAAAAGGTGGCCTTTCAGCGTGTAAAAGGGCACCTTTTGCAATGCGATATGCCGTCTTTTGGAAAACCGAAGATAACGAGGCTTACCGCTTACGGCATGATAAGGGACTGCGGCAGGGCTAAGGACAAGGAGCGGCCGCAAAGCTTTGTGATAAAAGAACAAGCCCTGACGCTTCTGAAATGGCGTCAGGGCTTGTTTCATCAGGCATCAATATGATGCGTTATTCGTAAAGATAGAACATGCGCTCCATCATCTGCCACTTCTGGTCTGACGTGGCGTCGGCGGCGCAGTCCTGAAACATTGCCACGTGCTCTTCCCATTCCTGCTGTCGCGGCAGCGTGGCAAGGCGCGCCATTGCACTGTCCCAGTCGAAGTCTAACGGTGCGTCGACAATCATAAACAGGCGGTTGCCGAGGATGTAAATCTCCATTTCCAATATGCCTACGGCCTTTATTCCTTCCTTAATCTCGTCCCAGAAGTGCTCTTTGTCGTGAGCCTCGCGATAGCGGCGGATAAGCTCCGCGTCGTCTTTCAGTTCCATTGTCTGACAGTAACGCTTTACGGGCACGCCGAATTCTTTTGTCTTATAGCCTTCCATAGTTATATTTTTAATTCATAATTAATAATTCACAATTCATAATTGGGTTGGTTAATTGTCCCCAAAAATTATGTATTAATTAATAATTGGGCTAATTTTCTTAATTCTTAATTTTTACTTTTTAATTTTTAATTATTACTTCCTATCCTCCCCTTTTGCCTCTTTGAATACGTCATTGATGATTTGGCTTGCCAGGGTGAAGCCGAATATGCCGGTTATGTGGAGCATTGAGCCGTTGGCGCGCGCCTCGTCTGACGTGCCCTGGTTGGGCAGAAGCTCGTCGCTGTAGACGCATCTGAACTTGCGCGCAGGCTTGTCGCCCTGACGTTTGAACTCCTGACGCAGCTTGCGGGCAAGCGGACAGCCCTCCACCTTCCAAAACTCTGTAACCTTGATGCGCGACGGGTCGAGCTTGCGCGCTGCCCCCATAGACGACAGCAGAGTGGCTTTTGAGCGGCATGCCGTGCGTATCAGAAGCATCTTGTCGGCTATGCTGTCTATCGCATCGACAACATAGTCGTAGTCGTTGAGATTAAATTCTGCCGCCGTATCGGCACTGAACGCCATAAAACGCGCATCAACCTCAGCCTCGGGACTGATGTCGAGCAGTCTGTCGCGCAGCACTTCCACCTTCGGCTTGCCCACGGTCGACGTGGTGGCCATGAGCTGCCGGTTGATGTTCGACGGACACACGCGGTCGGGGTCTACAATGGTTATATGTCTTACGCCCGAGCGCACCAGTGCTTCAACGCACCAGCTGCCTACGCCGCCCACGCCAAACACAATGACGCGTGTTGCACACAGCCTCTCAGTGGCATCGTCGCCGAGCAGCAGTCGGGTTCTTGATAAATCGCTGTTCATAAAATTCTATCACACGATTAATTCATAATTGGCTAATGCCGAACTTCGTTTCACAATTTATAATTCATAATTTGGCAGGCTCTATGCCCTCTTATTATTATGCATTAGACTTTAAATCTCAATTAAAAGGGCTATCTTCAGCTGTGTTTTCAGCTGCCAAGTCATGCTTTCTTAATCCTTAGTTCTTAATTCTTAATTACCCAGTCTCTTTCTGCAATCCTCGAGGATGGCCATCAGTTCGTCCACGGTCGAGGCGCGGAGCATGGCTATACGCGTCTGACGGAAGTCGGGAATGCCCTTGAATATTGGCGTGGCGGCGAGATGACGGCGCGTGTGCAGTATGCCGCGATACTCGTCTATGCGCTCCACGTTGATGCGCAACTGCTCCTCGAGGATGTCCAGCTTGCGGTTGAAGTCGAGTTCAGGATCAGGTTCCTTGCCGTTAAGATAGTCGCGAATCTCCTTGAAAATCCACGGATGACCGAACGTTGCGCGGCCTATCATCACCGCGTCTACGCCGTAACGCTCAAACGCCTGCTTGGCTTCTTCGGGCGTAGTGATGTCGCCGTTGCCTATTATGGGGATGTGTATGCGCGGATTACGCTTCACTTCGCCTATCAGAGTCCAGTCTGCCTGACCTGTATACATCTGCGCCCTTGTGCGTCCGTGTATCGTCAGAGCCTGTATTCCGCAGTCCTGAAGCTGCTCGGCCAGCTCGGTTATTATTAGGTTTTCGCTGTTCCATCCGAGCCTTGTCTTCACCGTTACGGGCACTTTTACCGCCTTGACCACCTCACGTGTTATGTCGAGCAGCAGCGGAATGTTCTGCAGCATGCCTGCTCCGGCGCCCTTGCCTGCCACCTTCTTGACAGGACAACCGAAGTTGATGTCTATCAAGTCGGGGCCGGCCTCCTCAACAATCTTTGCCGCCTCCACCATCTGCGGCACGTCGCGGCCATAGATCTGGATGCCCACGGGTCTCTCGTCGTCGCTTATGGTGAGCTTGTTCATGGTGCTCTTAACCGAGCGCACCAGTGCTTCGGCGCTGACAAACTCGGTGTATACCATGGCCGCTCCGTAGCGTTTGCACAGCCGGCGGAATCCTATGTCGGTTACATCTTCCATCGGCGCCAGCAGCAAAGGCCGGTCGCCAAACTGTATGTTGCCTATTTTCATTGCGTGTAGGGTTGATGGTTTGGTCTTAAGTAGTTATCGCTCACGCGGTGAGCTAGTAGTTAAAGGAGTTATCGCCGGCTGTGCCGGCTAGGAGTTAAAGCCGAATGCTATGTTGATGTTTGTGGGACTTATGGGACATAATGGGACTTATGCCGGGATAAGCCACAAGGCATTTGACTTTAACTACTAGCTCACCGCGTGAGCGATAACTACTTTAACTCCTTTAACTACCTGACGTTTTTTCTATTTTCAGTTATTAATTAAATGATAAACTCCTCCTGCCATGCATCTCACCATGCCCTTCATCTCGAGCGTGAACAGGGTGGCGGCGAGGCGACTGACGGGGATGCCGGAGGTCAGGGTCAGACTGTTTACCTGCTGGTCGTTCTCCTTCTGCAGGGCATCGGCCACGGCCTGCTCGTCGGCTGTAAGCTCGGGAAAGAGCGTGCGCTCTATGCCGTTGCGGCGAGCCTGCTCCAGACGGGCGTCGGTCTGCCATCCCATGGCGTTTATAAAGTCGGCGGCGCCGGATATAAGACCCGCCTTGTTGTCGCGTATAAGGTTGTTGCAGCCTTCTGAATACATGTCGCCCGTGCGGCCGGGAAAGGCAAACACGTCGCGGCTGTAGCTGTTGGCAATGCGCGCCGTTACAAGTCCGCCGCCGTGGGCGGCACTCTCTATGAGCACCGTGGCGTCGGATATGCCTGCCACGATGCGGTTACGGCGCAGGAAGTTGAGCTTGTCGGCATTGGTGTTTGAGAAGAACTCGGTGAGCAGTCCGCCCTGAGTGAGCATCTTGTCGGCCGTGTCGCGGTGGCGTGGCGGATAGAGATAGTCTAATCCGTGAGCCAGTACGGCCACCGTGTCGAGTCCGTTTGCCAGAGCCTCTCGGTGCGCGCAGATGTCCACTCCGTATGCCAGTCCGCTTACAATGAGCACGTCGGGGCACATTGCAGACAGGTCTTTAACAAAGCTGTGTATGCAGTCTTGCCCGTAGGCGGTGCAGTGGCGCGTGCCGACGATGTTGATTACGCGCATGCGGTTGAGCCTTGCCGTGCCCTTATAGAACAGCACGAGCGGGGCGTCGATGCACTCCTTCAGCCGCTGCGGATAGTCTTCGCTGCCCATGCACAATATGCTTATGCCGTTACGTGCCGCAAACTCAATCTCGCTCTCTGCCCTCGCCTCTGCCTCAGCCGTGTCGGCCAGCGCTTCGGCCGTGCGGCGGTTGCAGTCGGGCATCAGGCCGAATATGTTGCGGCGGTTGTCCATTATAGCCGTAGCGCTGCCCGCCTTGCGCCACAATGCGGTTATCTCGGCAGAATTAAAATAGCTGATTCTGCTGAGCGTAAGCATGTTTAATATCTCTTGTTCGTGCATGGCAGGGATGGTTCTTGAGGATGGGAGGGACGGGATTTATGAGGCTTATGGGAGGGGTATGTGGGCTTTAGGCGCATGTGCCTGTGGCCGCTGCAGTCTAAAGCCAGCGGCTGAAAGCCTCGTCATACTCCTTGCTGTTGGCCAGTTTGCCGTTCACCAAGCATACAAGGTCTATCACGCCCTTGAAGCATATCTTGTTGTCAGAGGCGCGGTAGATGTCCTGATAGAACACATATCGCAAGCCTTCCTTCTTGAGGTTGAGGCATGATATAAACTCGTCGTCGCATCTCAGCGGCGTCTTATACTGCAGGTTCATGCGGGCCACGACGGCGTCGACGCCCTTGCGGTGCATCTCGGCGAAGCTGAGTCCGCACTCTTTCAGAAAGAGGTGGCGCGTGTGCTCGGTGTAGTGCAGATAGTTTGCGTTGTTCACAATGCCTTCGATGTCGCACTCATAGTCGCGAACCATCATTCGTGTGGTGAATATATATTCCATAATGGATGCAAAGATAAGGCTTTTTCCGTATTATTTTCTGTTTTTTTGTGCTAAAAGATTTGTTTTGTCTTCACGGCAGTTTTTTAGTCAGGTTTATGCCCTTGTTGTATGGGGCATGACGGGGCGTTTTCTGAAAGGTGGCCTTTTGGCTTGCGAAAGGGCACCTTTTACACGATGAAATGGCACCTTTTGGAGCCTAAAACATGGCCTTTTAGAAAGCCGTTTGTATCATATTGATAATCAATAGGTTACAAATGGCCGTAAAATCGGCATCTATCCGGCTTCTGATATGCCGTTTTATATGGCACAGATTGCGATAAAAAGGCACATTTCTGTTGCCCTGTCAGCGCTTTGTCTTCAGATATTCGTATCCTATGCGGCACCTAAGACAGTCCTTCTTGTCGCAGTATTCCTTCTTCAGTTGTATCAGCGCCTGACTGTCTCCGGCGTTTTCAGCCTTCAGTCCGCACTGCTCCCACAGTCTTACTATATGGTTGTTTTCTGCCCGCAGCTCACTGAGCAGACTGAACGCGCGGCTACACAGCGTGTCGTCGTGGCGGTGGCGGCCGTAGGCAAAGAGCATGGGCACGGCGGTGTTGATGATGAGCAGATTGATCGACGGGTCGGAAATGCTCTTGCGGTTCTTAACGCTCGTGCTGCCGAAGGTGTAGTGAGTCTCCCAGTAAGGCGTAACCCTGGTGCGCAGCAGGTCTTTAAGCTGCTCAACAGATGTACACTCGGCAAGGCGGCTAAGGTCGCTTTGGCGCGAATGATAGAGCTGTGCCAGCTGCGATATGCGTATGTGAGGAAAGTTCTGAGGCCTCATTCTGAGAAACTTCCACATGCCGGCGTCGATGGGAGTAAGGCCGAACTTATGCGCCATATACTGATATTCCTTGCGCAGACGGTCGAAATAGCCCTCCTTGATGGCGTCGTCGCGGTAAGGTCCGGGTATGGTGTCATACTCAAGCAGACCTGCCTGTCCCATGAATATTGCCTCTATCTGGAACAGGTCGTCGCGGTGATGAGCCACGCTCTGCAGCGGAACGCTCATTGCCCACGCCTCAAAGGCGTCGCCGTTGACGCCGAATCCGTAGTTGCGCGCCATCGTTACGAAGAGCGCCGACTCCCATGAGCCGCCGCATCTGTCGGCCCTCTGCCTTATGGCATCGGTCTTCTGCTCCAGCCGTTCGGCCTGCAGGCGGCTCATCCAGCTGTGAACCGTGAGCCGGCTTAGCTGCGGTATGATGGCGTAGCATGGCGGATAATGGTCGGTGGTGATAAGTTCGTCATAGTTGCGGCTAACCTCCTGCGGCACGTCGAGCCTTATCTGCGCCACCTTGCGGCCGTCGGACGTTATGATGTCAGGCCCCGTTTCGGCAGCTACATGCAGCACAACGTTATCGTAGGCCTTGTCTTTGTCGTGTCCGTGCGCATACCAGTCGGATGCCTTGTCGTGTATCTCGATGTTTCCAACCCACATAGTGCCGCCTATTCTGACCTTCGCGTTGAAGAAGTCGGGCCCCGCGTTGGCGTTTGGCAGACCTGCGTCTATCACCTCAACGCTCTCGCCCGTGGTGGTAAGGAGCGGCCTTACGGGAAACATCTTGTGCTTCCATACATAATGAAGAAGCTTTTCCATAAGCGTGTTTTTTATGCAGTTCTTAGTCGGTTGCAGGCCTTTGTGCGGCCTTTGCGCCCATTTCAGCGCAATACAAAGATACGAAAAAATCCCGTACAAGATGTTTCCTGTACGGGATTTTTTATCTTTAAGCGCCGTAAGTCTGCGCCTTCAGCGGCGCAAATCATTGTCGCGCGTCCTTATTTCTTGATAACCTTAACGGTTGTTCCGTCGGCCTTCTTCAGGATGTTGAGACCCTTCTTCATGCCGTTCAGCTTGTTTCCGTTGATGTCGTATACAGCTTCAACGCCGCTGTTGGTTACAGGAGCACTGATGCCTGCTGACTCATAACCGAACTTAACATTGATATCCATGTCCATAACACCTGGAATTGAATACAGAATATTGATGTCGGCTTTCAGCTTGTCGTCAGTCATATCAGCTGTCATGTCAACGTCTACAGGTACGCCTTTAAGTGCCCAGTTAACCTCAGGATCGTCGCCGGCCTTGATAGTTACGGTCTGCTTGGTGCTGAGTTTAACAACTCCGTCTTCCTCAACGGCGTCAACGTCTGTCATTTCAACAGTACCTACAGCCATAACTCCTGTAAGCTCGAAGTTCTTCAGAGCAAGAGTGTATTTGCCGTTTGACTGCTTTGTAACTTCGATTGTAGCCTGCTGAGCCGGCATTGTGCTGCCCATAGCTGTAACAACGAGGTTGTCTGTATAGCTCTTAGCCTGGCTTTCGGGTGTTCCGAACACAGCAGAGATATTCATTCCGACAGCAGATATTGTCATTGTCATGTAGAGTTTGTCGCCATGCATGTAGCTGCCTTCGTTGACAGTAACCTCAGCTGTAACAGGAACTCCTATGTTTACTTTTACAGAAGCCTTTGTCTCTTCAAACCATGTGTATCCGCTTGGCTCCTCATCGTTGCCCTTTACGTTCTCAACCTTGATGTCGCCGAGGTTCAACGGACCGAAAGAGAAGTTCTTCAGAGTGATGTTGTAGAGTCCGTCAGAGCCTTCTACTTCCTCAACAGATATTGTTGATTCAGATATTGTAGGTTCGCCGCTGCCCAAAGAGATTGAAAGCTGGTCGGTAAAATCCTTAGCTCCTGCTGTAAGAGTGAGTGCGAGGAGCGCAATAATAGTAAAAATTTTCTTCATCTTTTTCCTTGTTTTGTTATTATGTTACTTTATTTTATATGAAACACCTATTGTTCCGTAAATCGGGTAAAGCGTCTGTTCGATAGTATCGAAGTGCTTTCTGAATATTCCGGTGAATCCCCATGAGACGTCGGCAAAGGCTCCCCACTGCTTGTGAAAGTACCATTCGGCACCGAGCATCATGCCAAGCTGCCATGAGCGCATGTCGTCGCTGAAGTCGTAAGTGCCGCGGCTGCCCTCGTCAGAGCCAAGCTCCACCTTTGCTCCGGTGGGGTAGCCGACACGCAGGTAGCCGTCGTAGGCATATCCGCGGAAGGAGTGCGACCTGACGTAAGACAGATAGGGACCGAGCTTCAGGTGCAGGTTGCTGTTAAGGGCGTAGGTTGCCTGCAGCGGAAGTGTGAGCATCCACATCTCCACCTCGGAAGCGTTGTGGCCGGTAAACTGGCCCTCGAGCCTCTGTCCTCCCCTCACGATGGCCATGTGATAGTTCTTGACGGTGGCGTCGATGTTCATTCCCTTGTTCTCAAGATGCAGTCCGGTGGTGAGTCCCCACTTGTCTGACAGGGGCTTGTATATGCCCAGTCCGAGCGAGAAGTTGGGCTCGAGCTTGTAGCTGTCGAGGCTTCTTATCGTCGCCGGCATGCCTATGGGGGCTGTGCCTCCCACGCTGTAGCCGAAGCGCAGGTTGTAAACAAGATTGTCGAATATGCCTGCTCCGAAGGCCGCAGAGGCCGTAAGGACGGTCAGGACTAATGTGATAAACGTTTTCTTCATGACTATTCGGTTGTTTCTTCGCAGACCACTTCAACTTCGTCAACTATAAGCGTGCTGCCGATGGCTCCGCAGAACGCTGCTCCGTCGATGCTCGACGAGAACACCACGGCCAGGTTATATCCTCTGTTGGCCAGTTCGGCGGGGTCTACTTCGCCGGTATATTCAAAATTGATGTCGAACGATGTCCATCCGTCTGTTGCCTTTACTTCGCCGAGCCTTGCTATAGCCACGATGTTGCTGTTGGTAAGCACGTCGTCGCCATACAGCATGACGGGCTTTCCGGCGCTGTCGTGATTACGGTAGAACACGGCATAGATGTCGCCCTGGTCTGTCTTTCCGGGTATTTCGTTTCCGTATTTGTCCATAAGCATGCTGCCCGGCGTATACATATAATGTCCGGTGAAGCGCAGCGGTTTGCGGTCGAACGGCAGTCCGAAGTTGGTGGCCTTCAGCGTGTTTGTAAGTGCCTTGCTTACGTCGAAGTAGCCTATAAACAAGTTGCCTGCGGCTATGCGCATGTTGACCATGGCTCCCAGCGCTCCCGTGCTGCGTGTCTCGAGCTTAACGGCCGAGCCGTAGTATCCGTCGGAATATGGCGCCGTGGGGTATTCGTAGGCCTCGGCACTGCTCATGCTGATGTTGAATCCGGGGTTACCCGTAGCCCAGTTGCCCATCCATTCGCTGTCTTCATTGAGGTCGCTCCATTCATAATACTCGCCTCCGGCACCGCCCTTGGTGATGCGGAAGTTCTCGAAGTCGTACTTTCCGACAGAGGCCTGTGTCTTGAAAGCCACCACGTATGTCCTGCTCCACTGTCCGTCCTGCGACGTAACCTTGTAAGTGACGGTCTTGCCGTCGCTGAAGTCGTGCACCGAACCGCTGGCCGGCTCTATCATGGCGCCTTCAGTGAGCTTGAATATCGGGGCCATGCTGCGCAGGTCGGCACCAACTTTAACGTTGAAAGTTATGTTGGTCTGCTCCGAGGGAACGTTTACCAGCGTGTCGCTGGGCGCGAAGAATATGTCTGAAGGATTGTCTGTGTGTACGTATGCCTGCTCGATGTCGCATTCAGCGTTGAGCGGCTCGTCCTTAAAGCAGGATGTCAACGAGCTGCATACGGCGATTGTCAGAAGTATATTGGTGAACTTCATTTATGATACGGGTATGATTTAATATCTTGCAAAGATATTCCAAAAATCAATGTACGCCAAATTATTTTAACAAAAATTACACCTTTTATACTAAACTTTTTGATTAAATAAAGTTTTATTCCATCTTTTGCGACAAATAGGACATTTATCTATACATAAGGGCTGCACGTCTGATTTTATGCCGCCTGCGCTCAACCGGCAGACGGCTGTATGCGGGGCGATTTCTGAAAGGTATGCTTTTGCACTGTAAAAGGCCGTCTTTCAGACGACAAAAGGCCACCTTTTGCAAGCTAAAAGGTGGCCTTTTGGAAAGCGGAGTCAACGCTCCATGTAAACTATTGTATATCAAGATGTTACACAAACACGACAAATTATAATTAAACCGGCCCGGATCAGACGAATGTAAGCGCCGTGAGCTTGTCCTTGCAGAACACCTCGGCAGCCACGGCCTGCAGCTCTTCGGCGGTCAGACGGTCTATCTGGCTCATCAGCGCCGTTACGTCTTTCTCCCAGCCATAGTGCAGGAAGCTCTTTGCGAAGTCGAGGGCGAAGCTCTCGCGGTTGTCGCACGCCACGCCTATCTGTCCCTTTATCTGCCTCTTGGCGGCTGCAAGCTGCGCTGCCGACATGGATTTCTGCGCCATGCGGTCGAGCTCGCGCATCACGAGGCGACGGCATTTCTTCACGTCCTTAGGGTCGCAGCCGAAGTAGGCACACCACATTCCGGTGTCTGAATAGCTCACCATCGAGCTGTCTACGGTGTACACCAGTCCGTGCTTCTCGCGCAAGGCTATGTTCAGACGGGCGTTCATGCCCGGTCCGCCGAGTATGTTGTTGAGCAGATACAGGGCCATGCGCCTGTTGTCGTGCACGCTGTAGGCACGGTTGCCTATCATCACGTGAGCCTGATGAGTGTTCTTATGGCGGAGCAGCTCCTGCGGGTTATATTCGGGCAGGACGCCCTTTGGCACGCTGTCGACGAGCGGACTGCACGGCGGAAAGTCGGCCGTGGCCCTCTCGAGCATCCTGACAAGACGGCTGAAACTGATGTCGCCATAGGCAAAGAACACGGCATTCTCGGGACGGTAAAAGCGGCGCGTGAAGCTCAGCGCGTTGTCCGTTGTATATTCGCGCAGGCGCTCTGCCCTGCCCAGGATGTTGTGTCCGAGCGGATGTCCGCTGAATATGGCGTTCTCGAACTCGTCATAAATCAGTTCGGCAGGCGAGTCGTTGTAACATTCAATCTCGTCGCATATCACCTCAATCTCCTTGTCAATCTCTGCCTGCGGATATGTGCTGTGGAACACCATGTCGGTAAGCAGGTCGACAGCCCTTGCGATGTGCTCCTTCAGCAGTGCCGCATAGAACACCGTGTCCTCCTTGTTGGTGAAGGCGTTGAGGTCGCCTCCCACCTTCTCCAGCCGGTTCAGTATCTGTATTGAGGTGCGCCTTGCGGTGCCCTTGAACGTGGTGTGCTCGCAGAAGTGGGCGATGCCCTCCTCTCCGGGCTGCTCGTCGCGCGTGCCGGCACATATGCCGTAGCCGCAATAAACCACGGGCGAGGCCGACGGCAGGTGGATAATCCTGAGGCCGTTGGCCAAAGTAGATGTATTATATTGCATTTGTATCTTTTATTAAAGCTCAAAATCCATTGTGCAAAAATACAACTTTTTAGTTTGTTATTTAATAAAAAATTCGGATATTTGCAGCTAATTATATCAACAGGGCGCACGCCGCGCACAGCGCCGCATGCCCGCACCGCAACAGCCGGAGACCTCAGCCCGCAGGACCATCAGCCGCCGGCGGCACAGCAGCCTGCGGCTAGGCGGACGGCAGGATGCGCACAGGCAGCAGCCCGAAAATGTCAAAACTAAAACAGATGAGGAAAGTTATAGGAATAGGTGAAACCGTGCTTGACATCATTTTCAAGAACGAACGTCCGGTGAGCGCCGTGCCGGGAGGCTCGGTCTACAACGGCATAATATCGCTCGGACGTGCCGGCGTGCCCGCAGCCTTTATCAGCGAGGTGGGCGACGACCGCATAGGACGGCGCACGGTCGACTTCCTTAAGGAAAACGGAGTTGACGCCTCTAACGTCAACATGTTCAAGGGCAGCAAGTCGCCCGTGTCGCTCGCGTTTCTCAACGACAACAACGACGCAGAATATATCTTCTATAAAGACCACCCGCACGACCGTCTCGACTATATATGTCCTGAGATCAACCGCGACGACATCGTCATGCTTGGCTCCTACTATGCCGTCAATCCCGTGATAAGGCCGCAGGTGGCAGCGCTCATGAACCATGCGCGCAGCAACGGGGCGATAATATATTACGACGTAAACTTCAGGTCGTCGCACGCCAACGAGGTGATGAAGCTCACGCCGAACATACTCGAGAACTTTGAATATGCCGACATCGTGCGCGGCAGCCACGACGACTTCAAGGTGATGTACAAGATGGAGACATCCGACAAAGTGTACAACTCGGAGATTTCTTTCTACTGCAAGAAGTTCATCTACACCAACGGCGCGCAGCCGGTAGAGCTTCATGCCGAGGGCGGATTCAGGAAGAGCTACCCCGTTACGGCCACCAGCACGGTGAGCACGATAGGCGCCGGCGACAACTTCAACGCCGGACTGGTGTACGGAATGATGCGATACGGAGTGACGCGCGACGTCATCGACCGCGGCCTCGGCGAGGAACTGTGGGACAAGGTGATTGAATGTGCGCAGAAGTTCTCGGCCAACTGCTGCAAGAGCATAGACAACTCTATCGACAAGGAGTTTGGCGAGGCCATGCGCAAGGAGGCCCTACAGGCCGGATAGACACGCCGCCACGACAGCCGGAGGCGGCAGCCCATACCATGAAAAAAGAATAACAATAAACCAAATAAATTTATTTGAACCATGATTGAGATTAAAGACAACATCTATTATGTAGGCGTCAACGACCGCAACAAGGAGCTCTTCGAGGGCCTGTGGCCGCTGCCTAACGGAGTTTCGTACAACTCTTACCTCATTGTCGATGAGAAAGTGTGCCTCGTCGACACAGTCGAGGTAGACTTCTTCATGCCATATATCAAGAACATCAAGGAGGTGATAGGCAACCGCAAGATAGACTATCTGGTGATAAACCACATGGAGCCCGACCACAGCGGCGCCATAGAGCTTATCAGAAAATATTATCCCGAGATAAAGATCGTTGCCAACAAGAAGACGTTCGGCATGATCGAAGGCTTCTACGGCATAACAACCAACGAGGTGGAGGTGAAGAACGGCAGCAAGCTGAGCCTCGGAAGGCATGAGCTTAACTTCGTTCTCACGCCTATGGTTCACTGGCCCGAGACGATGGTTACGCTCGACACGACGAGCAACGTGCTCTTCTCGGGCGACGCGTTCGGCTGCTTCGGCGCGCTGAACGGCGGCATAATAGACTCTGACATCAACTGCGACACGTTCTGGCTCGAGATGGTTCGCTACTATTCGAACATCGTCGGCAAGTACGGAGTGCCCGTACAGAACGCCCTGAAGAAGCTTGAGGGAGTGCAGCTCGACTATATCTGCTCTACGCACGGCCCCGTATGGCACGAGCATATCAGCAAAGTGATAGACATATACGACCGTCTGAGCCGCTATGAGACCGAGGAAGGCATCGTGATATGCTACGGAACGATGTACGGCAACACTGAACGCATGGCCGAGGTGATAGCACGCGCGGCAAGCCAGGCAGGCATCAAGAACATCGTTATGTACAACGTGTCGAAGACTCACCACTCTTACATACTACGCGACATATTCCGCTACCGCGCACTCATCGTGGGCGCACCGACCTACAACGCAGGTCTTTACCACGAAATGGAGGTTCTGCTGAGCGAGATAGCAGGCAAGGACATCAAGAACCGCCACTATATCGGATGGTTCGGAAGCTATGCATGGGCCGGCAAGGCCGTTGAGCGCATACACCACTGGAACGAAACCAAGCTGAAGTTTGAGGCTGTGGGCACTCCGGTTGAGATGAAGCAGAGTCTGAAAGAAGACTCTTACGCACAGTGTGAGGCCCTGGGCCGCGCCATGGCTGAAAGGCTTAAACAAGACCGATAATGAAAAAGATAAAGCTGGGCCTGCTGCCAAGAGTTATCATAGCGATAGCTCTTGGCATAGCGCTGGGCAATGTGCTCAGCCTGCCGGTAGTAAGGGTGTTCGTCACCTTCAACGCTGTGTTCAGCCAGTTTCTCAACTTTGTCATTCCGCTGATAATCATCGGCCTGGTTACTCCTGCCATTGCCGACATAGGCAAGGGCGCGGGCAAGCTGCTGCTGGCTACGGTAGCCATAGCATACGCCGACACGGTGCTCACGGGAGTGCTGTCGTATGGCGTGGGAACAAGCCTGTTCCCGTCGATGATTTCGTCGGTTTCCGACTTCAGTTCCGTTGTGAAGCCGGAGGGAACTGCTCCTTACTTCGAGATAACCATACCGCCAATGGCCGACGTCATGAGCGCACTGGTGTTCTCGTTTCTCATGGGCCTGTGTATAGCCTACAGCAACACGCCCACTCTGAAAAATGCCTTCATGGAGCTGAAGGAGGTAATCACCAAGACCATAGCCGTGGCGGTGGTTCCGCTGTTGCCGCTCTTTATCTTCGGCATATTCCTTGATATGACGATGAAGGGCGACGCCATGCGCATCATGACGGTGTTCGCCAAGATTATAGTTGTAATCTTCGCGCTCCACATCTTCGTCCTTCTTTACCAGTATGTCATAGCGGGAGCCATCGTAAGGCGCAACCCTCTGAGGCTGCTCATCAACATGCTGCCTGCCTACTTCACCGCTCTCGGCACGTCGTCGTCGGCAGCCACAATACCGGTATCGCTGCGCCAGACGCTGAAGAACGGCGTGAGAAACGACATTGCGTCGTTCGTGGTGCCTCTGTGCGCCACAATCCACATGTCGGGCTCTACGCTGAAGATTACCGCCTGCGCGCTTACGCTGTGCATGCTTGAGGGCATACCCCACTCACTGCCCGTGTTCATCCACTTCATAATGATGCTCGGCATAGTGATGGTGGCAGCTCCGGGAGTGCCGGGAGGAAGCATCATGGCGGCGCTCGGACCGCTCGCCTCTATATTGGGGTTCAACACCGAGCAGCAGGCTCTGATGATTGCGCTCTACATTGCCATGGACAGCTTCGGCACGGCATGCAACGTTACGGGCGACGGAGCCATAGCGCTGGTTATCGACAAGATGTTCAAGCCGAACAGAAAGGTAGCCGCAACGGCTGCGGACAACGCACCGGCGGAATAACGGAATATATCTGAAAGAAAAACAAAAGGCATCTTTCCGCTTGCGGAAAAATGCCTTTTTATTTATGCCTTAACCGATATCGGCACGCCTGACGATACCCGTCTGAAATCGGCACGATAAATTCCGATTTGCAAAAGACCACGTTTTAGCCTCTAAAAGGGCACATATTGCACGCTAAAAGAGCACCTTTTAGGAGCTAAAACATGGCCTTTTGGAAAGCGTCTGACTGTCAGCGTGTTAGCAATGCCTTCAGTTCGTCCATGCTACCGGCCGTCATGAGCGTCTTGTCGAAGCCGCTGCGTATCACGCCCTTAGCCTTAAGGTCGTCGAGCATGGCAAGGAGAGAGTTCCAGAAGCCCTTCATGTTGTAGAGTATCACGGGCTTGCTGTGATATCCGATAGACGCCGACGCAGCGATGGTGAATATCTCGTCGAGCGTGCCCACGCCGCCCGGCAGCGCCACGGCAACGTCACACTGAGCCAGCATGAGGTCCTTGCGGTCGCTCAGGTTGTCGCACATCATTTTCACGTCAACATGGTCGGACACCTTTCCGCCCTTCTCTATAATCATCGGCACCACGCCAATCGTAGTGCCGCCTGCATCATGCACGGCCTTCGCCACACACTCCATAAGCCCCAGGTTGCATCCGCCGAACACCAGCGTATGCCCGTTTTCGGCCATCCATCGCCCCAGTTCTTCAGTCATTTTGAAGAAGTCGGGGTCGAGATTTGAATTTGCCGAACAAAAAACTGCTATCTTCATTGTATTCAAATAATTATCCGTTTACAGCAGCGCAGCTGCCTTTCTTATCTCCGCCAGCCTCTTTGCCAGCTTCTTGTCCTCCCTTGCCACCTGCAGGTTATAGTCGCTCTGCATGCCCACAAGTATATATGCCGGAATGCCGAAAGCGGCCTCAAGCACCAGCGCAAGGTCGGTTGTTACGGGCCGCTTGCCGTTAAGCACCTCGTTGAATGCCGTGTAAGGCAGGCCCAGACGCTCTGCCACCAACTTCTGCGACAGCTGTCTGCACTCCAGTTCGTCCTTTATCAGTTCGCCCGGATGCACCGGACTGAACGGTGTTGCCAACTCATCCATTTGTCTTGTCTATTTATAATGATTCGTAATGTCAGTCAAAGAACATATCTCAATCACTGCGCTGTCATCTGCCGAGGCTATCTCCCTGAACTCAAGCCGGTACTGGTTGTTTATTCTAACCGACGAAAGTCCCTTCTTGTCGCCCTGCAGTTTTTCATAATTGAGCGACCTGAACGGAAACAGGTCTTCTATGCGCCGTGCCTTGTACAGCACCCTGACGCACTTCACGTATCCCTTGACAACCTGCGGCTGAAACCTGTGTTTCTTGTCCTGAGCCTTTCCCTTTTCGTAAAGCTCACGCAGATAATCTTTTTCAAAGTTTATTTTCATAAATTCAAACCAGACACCTCTCCACACCAATTCGTCCATGCAGCCCTGTAAACAGCGGCAACACTGCCATAACTCAGGCGTAAGTGTGGAAGCAATCTCTATCCAACGGCAAAGATAACACATATTATCCTATTCACAAAAAAAGTGAATATTAAATTTCATAAAACCTCTTTCATCCTTCACCATGTAACGTTTCCATGCGTCAAAGGCCTGCGCCACGGCGGGCATTTCAGCATAAAAGATGCAAGATTTTTCATTATTCATTGTGCTTTATTCATTTATTTCGTATCTTTGCACCGCATTAATTATAATTAATTTGAAGACATTTGAAGAATTAGGCGTAAGCGAAGAGATTCGCCGCGCTATTGAGGAGCTGGGCTTTGAACATCCCATGCCCGTACAGGAAGAAGTAATCCCCTATTTACTTGGTAACAGAAACGACGTAATTGCGCTGGCCCAGACGGGCACGGGCAAGACGGCTGCGTTCGGCATTCCGGTGCTGCAGCGCACCGACTCGCGTGTGCGTCAGACACAGGCGCTCATCCTCAGTCCCACCAGGGAGCTGTGCCTGCAGATAGCCGACGACCTGAAGGACTTTGCCAAATACATCGACGGCATCAACATCGTGCCCGTATACGGCGGCACTTCTATCGAAAACCAGATAAAGTCGCTGCGCCACGGGGCACAGATAATAGTGGCCACGCCCGGCCGACTTATCGACCTGATGAACCGCGGAGTGGCAAAGCTCGACGCCGTGAGGAACGTTGTGCTCGACGAAGCCGACGAAATGCTCAACATGGGCTTCTCTGAAAGCATCGACGAGATACTCGAAGGCGTGCCCGAAGACCGCAACACGCTGCTCTTCTCGGCCACGATGAGCAAGGAAATAGAGAAGATTGCACGCAACTACCTGCACGACCCGAAGGAGATTGTGGTGGGAAGCCGCAACGAAGGAGCCGAGCACGTAAACCACATATACTACATGGTGAACGCCAAGGACAAGTATCTGGCACTGAAACGCGTGGTAGACTACTTCCCGAAAATATTCGCCATAATCTTCTGCCGCACAAAACGCGAGACGCAGGAGATAGCCGACAAGCTGATACACGACGGCTACAACGCCGAATCTCTGCACGGAGACCTGTCGCAGCAACAGCGCGACCTCACCATGCAGAAGTTCCGCCAGCACATGACCCAGCTGCTCGTGGCCACCGACGTGGCTGCCCGCGGACTCGACGTAGACGACCTTACGCACGTCATCAACTTCGGTCTGCCCGACGATATTGAGAGCTACACTCACCGCAGCGGACGAACAGGACGCGCCGGAAAGAAGGGCACTTCGATATCAATAATCCACTCGCGCGAGCGCTCAAAGATGCGCGCCATAGAGAAAACCATCGGCAAGAAGTTCGTAGAAGGCGTCATGCCGTCGGCTCAGGAGATATGCAAGAAGCAGCTCTACAAGGTGATGGACCAGATAGTCAAGACCGATGTGAACGAGGAAGAGATAGCTCCGTTCATGGAAGACATCAACCGCTACTTTGAATACATCGACAAAGAAGACCTCATAAAGAAGATTGTGAGCGTTGAGTTCGGCAAGTTCCTTGCCTATTATGCCGACGCTCCCGAAATCGGAAAGGTGCAGGTGCAGGGCGAAAGCCGCAAGAAAGACCGCAAGGACGACGCCCGCAAGCGCACCCGCAAGGCCGAAGAGGGCTACCGCCGCCTGTTTATCAACCTGGGAAAGGCCGACGGATTCTATCCCGGAGAGATCATGCAGTTTATCAACAAGCACATGAAGGGACGCCAGGAGGTGGGCAACATCGACCTGCTGAGCAAGATGTCGTACATCGAAGTGCCTGAAGAGGACGCAGAGAAGGTGATGGACGCGCTCGACGGAACTACATACAAGGGACGCGACGTGCGCTGCAACGACGCCGACGAGGGCGGCAAAGGCCGCAGCAGAAAGCGCAGAGAGCCCAAGGACGGAGGCTTCGAGAGATTTGAGAAGAAGTCGAAGCGCCGTGCAAGAGAGGCTGAAGAAAGCCCCAAGAAGAAGAAAAAGGCCAAGGCACCGAAGGCCGACAGCAGCATAAACGACGACTGGCGGCAGTTCTTCAAGCGCGACAACGCCAAGCTGGTGGGCGACGAACCCGACTTCAGCGAGGAAGGATGGGCCGTAAGAAAGAAAAAGAAATAACAACAATACCTTAAACTTTATCATTTACCTAAGAGGCGGCGGGGGCACAAAACCCTCGCCGCATTCTTTTATAACCGTGTATCACGACATACGGAAGGCCCAATATGCGCAATTAGGGAGCAAAGTTTTTGCCGTTAAGGCGATTTTTCTTACATTTGCAGAGATAACCGGCCTGCAGCCCGACAGACATCACGGGCAGGACGGACAGACGTATCTTAAATTACCTTTATCTAATAAATCAAATCATGAAGAAATTGTTTTTTACCGTAATAGCCGCCCTCTGCTGCCACCTCACGGCACCGGCAGGCGACATATTCGTGTCATCAACCGCCGGCAACGACAAGGCATCAGGCACACGCGAGGCGCCGCTGAAGACGCTCGAGCAGGCACTTAAGCAGGCAAGAGAGTGGCGCCGGCTCGGCTCAAGGAACGCCGAGGGGGGCATAAACATCATCATGAGCGGCGGCGTTTATCGCCTGTACAAGCCCCTGTTCATACGTCCGGAGGACAGCGGAACGGCCGATAGTCCCACGATAATACGCTCTGCCGACGGCGAGAGGGCCGTAATCAGCGGCGGAACTGAGGTGAAAGGCTGGCGCAAGGGCTGCGACGACGAGCGGCTTCCTGCCGGAGTAAGGGACAAGGTGTGGGTGGCCGATGCTCCTATGGTGGGCAACCGCATGGTGGAGACTCGCCAGTTGTGGGCCGACGGACGCAAGGCCGTGCGCGCGTCGCAGTTTGCCGACGGCGTGATGGAGCGCATGAAGGCATTCAATACCGACGACGAGAGCATAACGATACCCACGCCCAAGACCGACCTGAGCCGTGCGCGGCAGCTCGAAATGACCGTGCATCAGCGCTGGGCGATAGCCATATTGCGTGTAAGAGAGATGAAGGACATGGGCAACGGACTGACAAAGGTGTGGTTTCATCAGCCCGAAAGCCAGATAGAGTTTGCCCATCCGTGGCCTCAACCCGTGATAGACGGCGAGCGCGGCAGCTCTTCGTTCTTCCTTTGCAACGCCGCCGAACTGCTCGACGAGCCGGGCGAGTGGTATCAGGACTATCCTTCGGGCCGCATATACTACTATCCCGAAGACGGCAAGGACCCCAACACGATGGACATCACGGTGCCCGTGCTCGAGACGCTGCTGACCATCGGCGGCACGCGCGAGCGCCACGTGAGCAACATAAGGTTTGAGAACATAGCCTTCGAGCACTCCGCATGGCGCCGACCGCTGTATGAAGGGCACGTCACCCTGCAAGGAGGCTTCCGCTTCATCGACGGCTACAAGCTGGCCGAACCGGGCCTGTTCCACAAGGCAGAGCTTGAAAACCAGGCATGGATAGCGCGCCCCGAGGCAGCCGTGACGGCGCAGTTTGCCGACAGCATAGGCTTCAGCTCATGCACGTTCAGCCACACCGGCGCCACAGCCGTCGACCTGGCATACGCCGTAAGCTCGTCAGACATCACCGGATGCACCTTCACCGACATAGGCGGAACGGCCATTATGGCGGGCTGGTTTGGCGAGCAGGGCTTCGAGACGCACATACCCTACACGCCGGCAATAGGCAGCGACATGTGCAACAGACTGACCATTGAGCGCAACAAGATAACCGATGCCGCCAACGAAGACTGGGGATGCGGCGCCGTGAGCGCAGGATATGTGAGAGACACGGAGATAAGCGGCAACGAGGTTTCGCACGCAAACTACTCGGGCATCTGTGTGGGCTGGGGCTGGACTCCGCTCGAGAGCGGCATGCGCAACAACCGCATAACCGGCAACACCGTTACCGACTACGCCCGCCAGTTGTATGACGCAGGCGGCATCTACACGCTGTCTAACCAGCCCGGCTCAGTTATCAGCGGCAACACGATAAGCATGCCCCACCCTGCCCCGTATGCAACCAACAGCAGAGCCTTCTGCATCTACTTCGACGAGGCCACCGACGGCTACACCGTGAGCGACAACAAGATGCCGCAGGAGAGCTTCGGCTACAACAGACCGGGCAAGAATTTGAAGATAATAAAATAGCTGTCAGACACCAGACAGTCAGCGGCAAAAATGCCGCCCGACCACAGGCGCAAATCAAAAAACATGACATCAGACACACCCCCCACAGGGTATGTTTTCTAAAAGGCCACCTTTCGCATTGCAAAAGGTGGCCTTTTAGCGTGCAATATGTGGTCTTTTAGAGGCTAAAAGACGGCCTTTTGCAACGCCATTTATAACATATTGATATTCAGATGGTTATATCCGCTCGCGGTATTTCTGCGGCGACATGCCCGTCTGCTTGCGGAAAAACGTGCCGAAGCTTGACGGATTGGGGAAATGGAAGTCGTCGGCAATCTCGGCAACGGTCTTTCCCGTGCTGTCGAGCAGCGACATAGCCTTGCGCGTTATCGCCTTGAAGATAAGTTCCTGGACGGTGTATCCGCACACCGCCTTAGACAGCTCCGACAGATATTTGGGCGAGAGGCACAGCTTGTCGGCATAGAACGCCACTCCGCGCTCTGCCATATAGTGGCGGCCGATGAGCTGGATTAGCTTCAAGAACACCTCCGTGCGCCGCGCGTTGTGAGAGCCGTCGGCAAAATACTTGCGGCTGAACACCATGCACAGACGGTAAGTGAGCGACAGAAGGAGCATCTTGCGCTCGCTCACGGCAAAGAGGTCGTCGGCCTGCGGCTCGCCGCTGCCTATCAGCGAGATATATCCCGCTATGTCGTCTTCGCATCCGGTGCTCCACACACAGGGCAGGTCGGGCGACAGACGGGCGTAGAGCTGCACCGACTGCACCATCGTACCGACCAGATAGCGTATAGGAGCCGTCTTATAGACAATGACGCTAAGGCGCAGCGTCTCCGACTTTCTCTCCACGCTGAAGAACGCCCCTTCGGGTATAAACACGGTTTCGCCCCGGCAGGCCTTATGGGTGCGGCCCGACAGGGTGAACTCAAACTCGCCTTCGTGGCATACTATCAGGCCTATGCCGAAGTTGCTGAAGCCCTCCGTCATGCGCCCGGGCAGGTCGTTGACCACGCCCCCCGACGAGCACACGTCGGCCATGCAGGCTATGTCATGCTGCAATGCGGCAAGCCGTTCCGAAGCCTTTTCGTCTGTAGTCTTTTCCATAGCGGCAGATGTTTTACGGCCGCTAAGTTAATAAAATTATCTGACTTGGCCGACCGTCAGTCGCGCCAAGCAGATAATTTCCTCTTCTTATATGGATAAATGAGTACGAAGAGCATTGAGATAATACAGCCGTAGAAGGTCCATCCCGACATCTCCTTGACAGCCGACAGCGTGGCCTGCACCTGCACTTTGCCCTTAGCCGACATGGCAGCCATGTTCTCTGCCTCGGTCTCGCTGCGCCCCTGCCAGCGCATTCCCTGCAGGGTCTGGTCGTAGGATGAAGCCGTCTGCGTGTCGGTGCGGTCGACATCCTGCGCAAACATCGTAACATAATGCTGCTGACGGTGCTGCAGCACGTTCGAATATAGTGCCGAACCGATGCCCGGACCGATAACCATGCGCACGCTGAGCATGATGCATATCCATGTGGAAAGATACTTGTAGGGCATGCGCTGGTTGGCGTATACGGCCGTGAGAGAGTATATAAGCATCATGCCTGTTGAGCGTATAATCACAGGATACTTCATCCTTTCATAAAGTCCGGCCGTCTGCACCTCGAAATACATGAACAGGGCAGACACTCCGATGAGCAGAAATCCGAGGCCGAAGAGATATTTCAGCTTGACGTTGCGCGAGCCGAGGATTATTGCGATGACGGCTCCTATGAAGTAGCCAAGCATGCTCCAGTTGCCCAGCGCAGCGTTCTGCCAGTTGTCTATCTCCATGCCTATGCCGGTAAACACGTTGACAAACATCGAACTGGTGTTGAATACCATGAGCAGAAGGAACAGCACTATGCCCATATTTATCGTCCGCAGGCGGAACACTTCCATAAGGAAATAGGGCGAGCGGTGCGACCACTCCATGTAGAAGAACACTGCGGCAAACACAACGGTGAGTATCGTGGAGCGCACGATGGTAGGGTCGGCAAACCAGTCGAGCGTCTTGCCGTAGACCAGTACATATATTCCGCAGGTCATCATAGAGCTGAACACGGCCACGTTGCCAAACTTACGGAACGTTATCGGAAAGCGGCGGCCGTTGTATGCGTGGTAAGGCATCGTTACAAGCACCACAAGTATTGCCACGAGCGTCATGCCCATCATGTAGTAGTAGACGTCCTGCCACTGATATTCGTATGCCAGCCATGCCGTGAGCGACGTGCCGAGCTGTCCCAGGATCATGAAGAACAGGTATATAATGGGCATGCTCTTGCTCTTCTCCGAGTCCAGGCGGTCCCATCCCTGCTCGTCGTCCGGCTCGTTGCCCGGCGTTATGTTACGCGTGGCCTCCATGCCGAAGGCGTAGCGTATGAGCGTAAACAGGTTGACCATCATGAGCACCATGCGCAGAAAACCCATGATAAGGCTGCACAGAGCCAGCACGAATATGCTGTCGGTGACGGCACACACATAGCTGAGAAGATACAGAAGGGAGAACCCCACTACGCACATCATCTTCTCGCGGCGTATGCACACCAGCTGATAAAAGAAGGGAGAGAAGGCCGCCATGCCTATAGACGTGACGAAACCGACAAACTGTATGTGTTCCGACTGTATGCCCAGTCCGCTCGTCATCTCGCCGCTGTTGGCGGTATATACGCCGCCCACCGTAAGGATAGGTATGAACAGAAGTATCAGCAGGATAATTCCGAGCGGCTTGGGCACCCAGTTGTAGAACGGATAATTCTTGTATTTTGCCCCATAACTTACGCTAATCACATTTTGTTCCATGGCTCAATACTTTTTATGTTGAATGCTCCGGGAGCATGTCTTCTTAATTCTTAATTCTCAATTCTTAATTAAAAAGAGCATATTTTCTTAATTCTTAATCCTAAATTCTTAATTAACAATCTCCTGCTTTATCATTACTTTTTGGCCTTTACGACCACCATCATTCCGGCAGCAAGGCGTTCGTTGTCGGCCTTTGACAGTCCTGTGAAGTCGATTCTGACAGGAACGCGCTGGCGAATCTTCACGAAGTTGCCGGCAGAATTGTCCGTCGGGACAAGCGAATACTTTGATCCTGTGGCGCCTGAGATGGCCGTTATGCGTCCCTTAAACTCGCGTCCGTCCATTGCGTCCACTGTAAGCACAACCTCCTGACCTACGTGCAGATTCTCAATCTGCGTCTCCTTATAGTTTGCTATCACCCATTTCTGCGTGTCGGGCATGATGTATGTCAGCGTCTGTCCTGCCGAAACATACTGTCCGTCCTCAACGGTGCGGCGTCCCAACTTGCCGTCGCAGGGAGCAACAACAACGGTGTAAGAGAGGTTAAGGCGTGCCATCTCGAGTGCGGCGCGTGCCCTTTCTATGGCAGCTTCAGAGCTTTGGCGGCGCGTAGACACCTCACTTACGCCCGACTTGGCAGCCTTCTGCTGACTGATAAGGCCGTCGAGCTTCTTCTTCGTGGCTTCATATTCGGTCTCAATCTGCTCCAGCTGTATCGGTGTTGCGGCGTTGCGCTCCAGCAGGTTCTTGTAGCGTGCGCGGTCTTTCTCGAGCTTTGCCAGGCGGATTTTCACCTCGGCGATAGACGACTCGTAGACAGATGCCGAAGCCTCTGACGTCTGCAGCGACTGCCCTACTACCGAAGCGCCGGCTATGGCGTCCTTAAGCGCAGCCTCGGCCTCCATCACACGTATGCGGTATTCGCGGTCATCGAGTATCAGGAGGGTGTCGCCTTTCTTCACGTTCTGATGCTCCGTGAAGCAGACCTGCTTGATATAGCCCGATGCACGGAGGTTTACGGGCGAGATATACTGCTCTATCTGAGCGTCGTTGCTTGTCTCGGTGTTATTGTAGTCGAGAAAAATCATTGACGTTTTCACTATTCCGCACACCAGGATTGCTATGCCGAAGATGCTTGCCACGATTTGTCTTGTGCGCTGTCTTCTAAGTTTCTTTGCCTGCTGTGCGTGTGTGCTGGTCTGCTGTATGTTGTTGTTCTGGGTTTCCATTGTGGTATATTTTAAAGTTGTTGATATATGTTGATGTGATGTTATGTATGGTGTTGCCCTGACATCAGGCTTATTTCAGCAGCGAGTCGAGCTGTCCCGTAAGCCTTAGCAGCGACAGAGCGGTCAGGCGGTAGCTGTAGTGAGCCGTTACATAGTTGTTCTGTGCCTCGCTCATCTGCATCTCGTCCTGCAGCACCTCAGTCATAGAGGCTATGCCTTCGCGGTAGCGGTCGGTGGTTACGGCGTAGACATCCTCGGCCAGGCGGTAGTTGTCGAGCTGCTTGGTGAAGTTGCGGCGACTGTTCATCAGGTCGTTGGTGGCATTCAGATATTGCGTGCGCAGACCTTTAAGGGCGTCGTCGTAAGCCAGGCGTGCGTTCTCGGCGTCAAGCTTCGCCTTGCGTATCTTGGAGCGTTTCTCCAGTCCGTCGAACACCGGGACGCGCAGCGTAATGCCCAGGCCCGATGAGTTGTACCAGTGGTTAGACGGTCCTGAGTGGAACCAGTTGCTGAACTTGTCGGTGAAGGCAGAGTAAGTGAAGTTACCCGTGAGCATGAGCGAGGGCAGATATCCCTGCTGAATCATCTTCTGCTGCTTCTCCGACAGCTCGCCCTGCTTCTGCAACAGCTGCAGTTCGGGCAGCGACTCGCAAAGTCCCGACAGCTCGACGGCCTCAACACTCGAGGCATCCACGGGCGTCAGCGCGATGTCCTTGTCGGCAGGATAGTCGATTACGTACTTCAGCATGTTGATCTGCTGCACGAGCATTGCCTCGGCGTTGTCGCGCTGCACCTGAAGGTTTTCCAGATTGATGTTCACTCTCTTGACGTCAACCTCCATGGCCATGCCGTTATCGAAGAATGCCACGGTGATGTTCTTCAGCTCCTCCAGCCGCGTGATGTTGGCCCTGACGATGGCTATCTGCTCGGCTGTGCTCTGCGCGAGATAGTACATCTTGGCTATCTGCTCCATGAGATCGTTGCGCGCCTTGTCGTAGCCGAGGCGGTTGATGCGGTCCATCATCTTCGTGATGTCGAGCGCCGTGAGCAGCGTCTGGTTGTAGAGCGGCATCTGGAGCTGCAGTCCTGCCGAGGCGTTATACTGCAGTGTCTTCGTCACGTTGTACGGATTGCCGTATGCAGAGCCGTCGGTTACTGACACAGGCGGGTTGAAATTGTCGCTCATCGACACTACGGCGTTGATCTGCGGCAGCAGCTTGGCACGGTTTTCGGTTATGGCGTGCCCGCCCTTTGCTATGTCGTTGCGCCTGGTCTGCAACTGAAGGTTGTTCTCTATGCCCATGCGCAGACACTGACTGAGCGTGAGCGTCTCCTGCGCATTAAGAGGAATAAGCGCGCAGGCAATGGCAAATGTGAATAATAGTCTCTTCATATCTTTTGTTTCATTTATCCGCTGCAAAGATAGGCAGTATGCTCCGTGCCGTCATTACGACATTTTCGTGCCGTATGTTCATATTTTCCGTTTCTGCATGAAATAGTCAGAAACATATCAAAAAACGGCTGACGACAGCACATCGGGACAAACTTTGCAGCGCCTCAGGACATACTTAATAAGGTAAGATATAACCGCACGCATAACATACTGATACTCAATGCGTTGCAAAAGGTCATCTTTCAGTTTCTGAAAGGTGGCCTTTTAGCGTGCAATATGTGGTCTTTTGCAATGCGAAAGGACACATATTGGAAAACCGCCTGATACGGGGCTCCACGCAACAGCATGCACGGCTATGAACAACGATGCCCGGAAACGGCTGCCGGAGACTGAACACAGGCTGCCGGAAAACGTGCCGTCAACAGGCAGGGAGAATGGTCATGAGGTGTATCTTTTATGATAAAAATATGCCGCAGAAGGCATAAAATGGTTTTAACAAATATTGGTTACACTTTGTAAAAATATGCCCCGAAACACGGAAATTTAATGCCACTGACGTTACATTTAGACACTTTTAAGCCCGAAAACAGGTCATTTTTATGATATTAATGTAATTTTTACAATTATTATCAATCCACTTTTTCTGCAAACGGTTACAGACGTAACCATCTGATATAATGCATTATAGCAAAATCCGGCGTCCACATTCGTCCACTTCTTGTATTTGCAGGCTTTACATGCGAAACTTTTTTTAATACTTTTGCGCCGAAACTATTGCAAACCGCAAAAAACCGTGAATAAACATAATCTTTATAAAACTAATAATTTTATGAAAACGTGTAGATTTCTAATGCTAATCTTATTGGCCACATTGTTCTCAATGACGGCTGCCGCGCAGAAGATAGACTGCTCGGGAACCATCGTTGATACAAACGGTGAGCCGATTATCGGAGCATCTGTATTCCTTAAAGGCGAAACAAAGGGTGCAGTGTCCGACCTAAACGGAGTGTTTAAGCTGCAGCAGGTGCCTGAAGGCAGCATGATAACCGTGTCGTACATCGGCTACAAGACTGTAGAGACAAAGGCCGAAGCCGACATGCGCATCGTGATGCACGAGGACAATGAGCTGCTCAGCGAGGTTGTCGTAGTAGGTTACGGCGTACAGAAAAAGAGCGTCGTGACGGCATCAATAGCCAAGGTTTCGGCCGACGACCTGGCTGCCACGGCACCCGTACGCATGGACAACGCCCTGAAGGGACTCGCTGCCGGCGTTACCGTAACGTCGTCTTCAGGTCAGCCGGGAGCCGCAGCGCAGATACGTGTGCGCGGTATCGGCACCATCAACAACTCTGACCCGCTCTACATAGTAGACGGAATGCCTATCACCGGCGGACTCGACTACCTCAACCCGAGCGACATCGAGAGCATCGAGGTGCTCAAGGACGCAGCTTCGGGCGCAATCTATGGTGCGCGTGCTGCCAACGGTGTTATTCTCGTTACAACCAAGAGCGGCAAGATAGGCAAGACACGCGTAAACTACAACTTCTCTTACGGATGGCAGAACCCGTGGAGAAAGCGCGACGTGCTCAACGCAACCGACTATGCCATAATGATGAACGAGGGACGCATCAACTCAGGACAGGCTCCTCTCTACAGCGATCCTTACTCTTACGGCGAAGGAACAGACTGGCAGGAAGAGCTCTTCAACGACAATGCACCCGTGTCAAACCACGAACTCACGGTGAGCGGTGCTTCTGAAAAGCTCAACTACTACCTCTCTCTCGGATACTACACACAGGAAGGTATCATCGGCGGCGACTACGACCGATCTAACTATAACCGTCTGACGCTGCGCAGCAACACCAAATATACTCTCTTCGACGAGAGCAAGACGCGCAACTGGCTCAACAAGCTCGACATCACGGTCAACCTCTCTTATGCCCGCGTTAAGAGCAAGAGCATCGACGCCAACTCTCAGTGGGGCTCGCCGCTGGGCAGCGCCCTGGCCATGTCGCCTATCCTCACGCCTACCCTTACAGGCGAGGCTGCCGACGCACAGAACGACAAATATGCCGGAACGGCAGGCTATGTGCCCATGTATGACAAGAACGGCAACCTCTATACTCTTGCCGGTCCTGACTACAACGAGATGACTAACCCGCTGCAGAACCTCTCTCTGCCGGGCGCAGCCAACTGGTCGCATAAGTTTGTTGCCAACTTCATAGGCGAGCTGCAGATATGGGACGGACTGAAGTTCCGCACCTCTTACAGCGCCGACATGTCGTTCTGGGGCAACGAGTCATATACTCCGGTCTACTATCTCCGCGCCAACCAGTTCAGCGAATTCTCTAAAGCATCGTCTGAAAGCGACCGCGGCACGGTATGGCAGATTGAAAACGTGCTGACATACGACAAGACAATAGGCGACCACACATTCAACGTCGTGCTCGGACAGAGTGCGCTGAAGAACACAGGCTGGACTCTCGGAGGAAGCCGCAACTACCTCATTGACATCAACAAGCCTTACATCGACTATGCCAACGGACTTGCTGAAAACGGCGACCAGACCGTCTACGGCGGATATGCAGAGCCTTACACAATGGCATCTATGTTCGCCCGACTGAGCTACAACTACGCTGAGCGCTACATGGTGCAGGCCACTGTACGCCGCGACGGCAGCTCACGCTTCGGCGCCAACAACAGATACGCCACATTCCCGTCGTTCTCTCTCGGATGGAACGTAACCAACGAACCTTTCATGCAGAACCGTCCCGACTGGCTGTCTAACCTCAAGGTGCGCGTAAGCTGGGGTAAGAACGGTAACGACAACATCGGTAACTTCCAGTATCTGTCGCTAACATCTGTCAACAACAACTACATCTTCGGACGCGACGAGGCCGTAACCAACGGTATAAAGGCAAGCATCATTCCTAACCCTGACCTGAAATGGGAGGAATCAGAGCAGACAGACATCGGCCTCGACTTCGGCTTCTTCAACAACGCCCTTACCTTCACGGTAGACTATTACAAGAAAAAGACCAACGGAATGCTCATGACTCTTGCTATACCTTCATACGTTGGCGAGAACAAACCTTACGGAAACGTGGGCGACATGGAGAACAGCGGAGTTGAGTTTGAGGCGGGATACAAGTTTAATGTTGCCGACGCTCACTTCAGTCTGAAGGGCAACGCCTCTTATCTTAAGAACAAACTGATAAAGCTCGGCAACGACACCGGATTTGCCAACTACGACAGTTTCCAGACAGCAGGCACGATAACACGCGGTGAGAACGGACAGCCGTTCCCGTTCTTCTACGGCTACAAGACCGCAGGAATATTCCAGACACAGGAGGAAGTCAACTCTTATGTCAACGACAAAGGCGAACTCATACAGCCGGATGCCAAACCCGGATACGTAAGATTTGTCGACATTGACGGCGACGGAGCCATCACTGCCAACGACCAGACCAAGATCGGAAAGGGAATGCCCGACTGGACATTCGGTATAAGCCTCAACGCTGAGTGGCGCGGATTCGACTTCAGCATGATGTGGCAGGGCGTTGCAGGTGCCGACGTGTTCGACGCCACACGACGTGTGGACATCGCCGCATCTAACCTTCCATCATGGATGCTGAGCCGCTGGACAGGTCCTGGCACATCAAACAAGTATCCTATGTTCATCCTCGGCGACAACGTAAACTGGGTTTCATCAGACCTCTATGTTCATGACGCCTCTTACTTCCGCCTGAAGAACATACAGCTGGGCTACACTCTGCCGCAAAGCCTCACACGAAAGGCATTCATCGAGAAGCTGCGCGTGTATGTCGCAGCCGAGAACCTGATAACGTTTACAAAATACTGGGGCTTCGACCCTGAGGTTGCATCAAGCGGAACATCTCTCGGAGTTGACTATGGCGTATATCCGCAGGCACGCGTATTCACCGTAGGCCTTAACCTGAGCTTCTGATAAAGATACTGACTAATAAATCTTTAAATAAACGAAAAAACGACATATCATGAAATCTAAAATATTGTTTGCATTCGGAATGCTTTCAGTGTTCACCCTGTCAGGATGTAGCGACGACTTTCTTGACCTGACACCTCCTACCGACACAGTGGGTGAATACTTCAACACACAGGAGCACGTTGAGGAGGCTCTGGTGGCTGCATACAATCCTCTGCAGTGGCCCGACTGGGGCAACGGCTACTATTGCCCAATCAACCTGATGAGCGACATCATGGCCGACGATATCTGGGTGGGCGGCTCGAGCAAGACCGACAACCAGTTCTGGCACCTCATGATGAACTTTGAGGCGCTGCCAAACCAGACTTCCGCAGGCTTGTGGACCGACGAATATTCAGGCGTCAAGCGCGCCAACGACGTGCTTAGCTACATCAACGACTCGCGCGACGAGCTGAGCCAGGACTTCATCGACAAGGCTTCGGCAGAGGCACGCGTGCTGAGAGCCTACTATTATAATAACCTTTGGAAGTTCTGGGGCAACATTCCTTTCTTCACCGAAAATCTTGAGGCAATGCCATACACGGCTCCGCAGCTGAAGGCTGACGAGGTTTACGAAAACGTGATAACCGACCTGAAGGACGTACTCGACAAAAACCTGCTGCCGATGAAGGCAGACGAGAGCGAGCTTGGCCGCGTGACACAGGCCATGGGATATATGCTCTACACCGAGATGGTGATGTATCAGAACGACGAGAGCAGATACGGACAGGCTCTGCAGTATATGAGAGACATAATAAGCAGCGGACTCTACGACCTGAATCCTGACTACGCAGCCCTTTGGAAGGAGTCGGGCGAATGGTGCCAGGAGTCGATATGGGAAATCAACTATAAGTCGGAGAATGCCGTTCGCTCTTACAGCAACCCGCTGGCTTCGGGCGGTACGGTGCTGCCAAGACTGATAAGCCCCAACCAATGGGTTGACGGCACAGCCGGAGTGGCAGGCGGATGGGGATTCTGTCCGGTGCGCACAGAGACCTACGAGCGCTATGCAGGCAACGACACACGCCGCGACGCAACATGCTTCAACGCCGCTGCCAACGGCGAATACAACAAGCGCTATCAGGACACGGGCCTCTTCCTGGCTAAATATATTGCCACACCCGACGGCAATGCAGGACAGAAAGCCGACGCCGACCTCAACTTTAACAACAACCTGAGAGTTTACCGCTATGCTGAATGTCTGCTCAACGCTGCCGAACTGATACTGAAGACGGGCGGCGACCAGGCTGAAGCGCTGAGATATGTCAACCTTGTAAGACAGAGAGCGCACATAGCCACACTTGAAAGCGTGAGCGAAGACATAATAATAAGAGAGCGCCAGCTCGAGTTCGTGGGCGAAGGCAAACGCTACTGGGACCTCGTGCGCACAGGCAAGGCACCTCAGGTGCTCGTTCCCGACGAGTATGGCTACCGCACAAACACATGGTCTGAGAGCAAGAAATATCTGCCGATACCTGACACTGAGATGTCGTCAGACCCGAACCTTAAACAAAACGATTATTAAAAAAAGATGAAAGCTATGAACAAGACATATAAAATATTTGGGAGCGCGCTGATGATGCTGGGCCTCACTCTCGGCTCATGCTCGCCCGAAAGCTTTGAGGGTGCCGACCCCAACGGACTGCCCGACGCAGCAGCGTATGAGGAGTTTGTACACGTAACGGTTAATCAGGAGACCAACTATGCCGTGTTCTCATTCGACGAGCAGCCCGGCGTGACACCTGTATGGATTATAGACGGAACTAAATACTCAACCTCTGCCGTTGACTCTCAGTTCTACCGCAAGGCAGGCGACTACACCGTTGCGCTACAGATAAGAAACCGCAACGGCATGAGCGACGGCCAGATAACGCGCACATTCCACATTGACAAGACACGAATAAGCGGCTTCGGCGGATTCAAGGAGGACAGCGAATTCAACATGTGGCGCAAGGCCAACATCGGCGATCCGTCGTTCTATTATGCTCCGGGATGGACTCAGACAAACGATCCTACCTGTGTCAAGAACGGTTATGACTATAGCATAACTCTGCCTTCAGCCACTTCAGAGAGATGGCAGGCTCAGATGTTCCTCGAAACAGACATGTCCACATCGGCAGACAAGACATATGATTTCTCCGTCATACTGACTTCAAGCACCGATCATCCTGCTGTCATGGTGAAACTTGTTGACGCAAGCGACGACAACGTGTTCTACTTTGCCGAGGAAGTCGAGCTGAAGGCCGGCGAACCTAAGTGTTTCTGGAAGAGCGACATGGCGGGACTCGACATCAGCAAGCTGAAACTTGTGTTCGACTTCGGCGGAAATGCTGCCAACACGAGCATCAACATTGAGAGCCTCGTGCTGAAAGACCATGCCAACGACGACGGAACAGTGCTGCCGGAGGTTGACACCGACGACACCGTATATGACTACGACGCTGAGACAAACCTGTGGAAACCGGTTGACGACAACGGCGCATTCACCACAGAATTCTACTATGCACCGGGATGGAGCCAGATAGCCGACCCGGCGTTCACAGCCAGCAACGGCACATACACGGTGGTTCTGCCCGAGGCTACATTTGAACAGTGGCAGGCACAGGTGAAGCTCCACACTGACATCCCGGCCGAGGCAGGCGTTAAATACGACTTCTGCTGCACGCTGCACGCATCTGCCGCAACAAAGGGCGTTACGGTGAAGCTGACCGACAGCGCATCAGACGACAACTATCTGTTCATGAAGAAGGTTGACCTCGACGCCGATGCCGACTACACGCTGAAGGTTCCGGCAAGCGTGATGGCTACAGGTGCTGCCGACAAACTGACTCTCGTGGTCGACTACGGAGGCAATCCGGCAGGTCTGACGGCATCTATAAGCAAGATAGTTCTGCAGAAAACAATAGAATAATCCTTTTCATATTCCGGCGGAAAGGGCCCATGGCTCTTGCCCGCCGGGACTTTTCTTTTACTCGTTTCTAAATTAATTTTTTTACCTTTCGATGCTTGTCGCAGACATATCCCACACCGCCGTAAAGGCCGCACAGCACCCACGCAAGGCACGCCTGCGGGGAGCTTGGGGAGCGTCTGCGGCAGCTTTATTTGCAAAAGACCGCAAATGAGGTTCCAAAAGGCCACCTTTTACAGGCTAAAAGGCCGTCTTTTGGAAGCTAAAAGGGCACCTTTTGCAACGCATTGAGGGTCAAGGCGTTACGCAGCCGTGCAAAACCAATGCGGCACAGGGCTGTAAATGCGAAAGAAAGACATCATCATGGATATGAAGAAATATATTTTTGTTACAATATTCTCCGTGTTCGCCATCACGTCGTCGAGCTGCAGCAACAGCGACGACGACGGTCAGGCTGAGGCCGGCATATCGGTAAAGTGCTCGCCCGAAGAGATAACGGCAGGCGCAGCCGGAGGAACATTCTGCATAGACGTAACGTCTACAGGCAAGGGATGGACAGCCTACACGCCCGACACATGGATGGGCCTCAGCCTCGACGGCACCACGGCTGACAAGGGAACCATCAAGCTCAGCGTCAGCGCCAACAAGGGCACGGAGACACGCTCGGGCATGGTGGTGGTGCGCTCGGGCACTGTGCGCGACACGGTGAAGGTAAGTCAGACCGCCACGATAGGCGTTGCCGAAACTTCGGTCTATGCTCCTTCTGCCGGCGGAACGTTCAGCGTCGGGGTGAGTTCGAACGACAACTTCACGGCATCTGCCGACGTGGCATGGATTAAGACCACAGCCGCGGCAGGGGCGGTAAGCATAGAAGTGGAGCCGAGCAACGAACTGAAGTCGCGCTCGGGCATCGTTACCGTAGCCTCATCCGAAGGTTCTCAGCAGATAAGCGTAGTGCAGGAGTCGGCGCCCGACAACAACATCAGCGTGCCCGAAGGCTACCGCCTGGTGTGGAACGACGAGTTTGACCAAGGCACAACGCTCAACACCGCATGGTGGACTCACGAGGAGCAGGGCCCGGGATGGGTAAACAACGAGCTGCAGACCTATGTGGACGGACAGGCTGCAGGCCGCCGCGTAACCGAGATTGCCGACGGAAAACTCAGCATCAACTGCTTCAAGGCAGGCTCTGCGATATACTCAGGACGAGTATATGCCAACGTGTCGACAGGCTGGAAGTACGGATGGTTTGAGGCACGCATAAAGCTTCCCAAGGGCAAAGGCACGTGGCCTGCCTTCTGGATGATGCCTGCGGGCAACGACTTCGCCACAAACCCGTGGCCGCGCTGCGGCGAGATAGACATCATGGAGGAAGTGGGAGCCGACCCGGGCGACGTGTCGTCGACCATACACTGCCAGAAATACAACAACACGGGCACTGCCATAGAGCATGCGACGCTGCACGTTGCCGACGCCGAAGACGAGTTCCACGTGTATGCCTGCGAGTGGACGCCCGACCATCTGAAGTTTTATGTCGACGGAAAGATGATTCTCGACTATGCCAACGACGGATCAGGCGTTGAGGCATGGCCCTTCGACAAGCCCTTCTACATCATCCTCAACCTTGCGTGGGGAGGCGACTGGGGCGGATACAAGGGCACCGACGACAGCGCACTGCCGGCGACCATGAAGGTCGACTACGTGCGCGTGTTTCAGAAGTAGCCCTCAGACACATCACATAATGAAACTAAAAACACTTACATAACATGAAAATCTTTATTAAATCCATACCGGCCCTGCTCCTCGGCGTATGCTCAATGAGCGCCGCCGCACAGGGCACGCCGGTGTATCTCGATGAGACCAAACCCATAGAAGAGAGAGTGGAAGACGCCCTGAAGCGCATGACGCTCGACGAGAAGATTGCCGTAATCCACGCTCAGAGCAAGTTCAGCTCGCCCGGAGTGAAGCGTCTGGGCATACCGGAGTTCTGGACCGACGACGGCCCTCACGGCGTGCGCCCCGACGTGCTGTGGGACAAATGGGAGCAGGCAGGCCAGACCAACGACTCGTGCGTGGCATTTCCGGCGCTAACGTGCCTTGCCGCCACATGGAATCCGGCCATAAGCCGCATCTACGGCGAAAGCCTCGGCGAGGAGGCTCTCTATCGCCGCAAGGACATGATTCTTGGCCCCGGCGTCAACATCTACCGCACTCCGCTGGGCGGACGCAACTTTGAATACATGGGCGAAGACCCCTACCTTACCTCACGCATGGTGGTGCCCTACATCCAGGGCATGCAGTCAAAGGGCGTGGCAGCCTGCGTTAAGCACTTCGCTCTCAACAACGACGAGGAATACCGGCATCAGGTAAACGTCATAGTTGACGACCGTGCGCTCCACGAAATTTATCTTCCTGCCTTCAAGGCTGCCGTAACCGAGGCCGGAGTATGGGGCATAATGGGTGCCTACAACATGTACAAGAATCAGCACAACTGCCACAACCAGTGGCTGCTCAACGACATACTGAAAGGCCAGTGGCGCTTCGACGGCGTGGTTGTATCCGACTGGGGCGGCGCGCACGACACCCGTCAGGCTGTTGAGAACGGACTCGACATGGAGTTCGGCACATGGACCGACGGCCTTGCCTTCGGCACTTCAGACGCCTACAACAACTATTATCTGGCTTCGCCTTACCGCAAACTGATACAGGACGGCACCTACACGGAGAAGGAACTCAACGACAAGGTCAGACGTGTGCTGCGCCTTTTCTTCCGCACCAACATGAACCGCAACCGCCAGTTTGGCTCGCTCTGCTCTGAAGCTCACTACGACGCCGCACGCAAAATAGCCGCCGAAGGCATCGTCCTGCTGCAGAACAAGGGCCGCGTGCTGCCCATCGACACGCTGAAGGCACGCCGCGTGCTCGTCGTCGGCGAGAATGCCATCAAGATGATGACCGTAGGCGGCGGCAGCTCTTCGCTCAAGGCGCAGCATGAGGAACTGCCTCTCGACGGTCTGAAGGCTTGTCTCGAAGGCATGAACATCGAGGTTGACTATGCCCGCGGATATGTTGGCGACATCACAGGCGAATACAACGGCGTGACCACAGGACAGCAACTTGCCGACAGCCGCTCGCCCGAAGAGCTTATAGCCGAAGCCGTAGACAAGGCGCGCAAGGCCGACTACGTGGTGTTCTTCGGCGGACTCAACAAGAGCGACTATCAGGATGCCGAGGGCCACGACCGCAAGTCTTTCGCCCTGCCCTATGATCAGGACAAGGTGGTGGAGGCTCTTGCCAAGGCCAACAAGCGTCTGATATTCGTCAACATATCGGGCAACGCCGTGGCAATGCCGTGGAAGAGTTCGGTGCCCGCAATAGTTCAGGGCTGGTTCCTCGGCTCAACGGCAGGCCATGCTCTTGCCGACGTGCTGACAGGACGCACCAACCCGTCGGGCAAACTGCCCTTCACATGGCCGGCATCGCTCAACGATGTGGGTGCGCACAAGCTCAACACATATCCCGGAACATGGCGCGCCGACAAGAAAATCATTGACGAAGAGTATAAGGAAGGCATCTTTGTGGGCTACCGCTGGGCTGACAAGGAGAAGACAAAGCCGCTCTTTGCCTTCGGACACGGCGAGAGCTACACGAGCTTCAAGATAGGCAAGGCAAAGGCAAGTGCCGCAAGCATCACCACAGCCGACAGCCTTTCGTTCACCGTCAGCGTCACCAATACGGGCAAGATGGCAGGCTCTGAGACGGTGCAGCTTTACATTCACGACTGCGAGTCGTCGCTTCCGCGCCCCTACAAGGAGCTTAAAGGATTCAAGAAAGTTTATCTCCAGCCGGGCGAAACCAAGGAAGTTACCATAACAATAGGCAAAGACGCACTCAGCTTCTACGACGACAAGGCTGCCAGCTGGACCGCGGAGCCGGGACAGTTTGAGGCTCTCGTGGGCAACGCTTCAGACAATATTGTGAGCAAAGTGGCGTTTACTCTGAAATAGTCATTGACATCTAAAGACATAAATCATATGATGAAAATAAGCAAAATACTGACAACTGCGGCGGCACTGCTGCTGACCGGGGCGGTGAGCGCGCAGAACCAGGAGATGGATAAGTTTGTTGACGGCCTCATGTCGCGCATGACTCTGCACGAGAAGATTGGTCAGCTTAACCTTCAGGTGGCAGGCGACATAACCACAGGACAGGCCCAGGACTCTGAAGTAAGCGGCAAGATAAAGGCCGGAGAGATTGGAGGCGTGTTCAACCTGAAGGGCGTCGACAAGATAAAAGCACTGCAGAAGCTGGCCGTCGAGAAGAGCCGGCTGGGCATTCCGCTGCTTGTGGGCATGGATGTGATACACGGATACGAGACGATATTCCCCATTCCGTTCGCGCTTTCATGCAGCTGGGACCTCAACGCCATAGAGCGTGCTGCCCAAATAGCCGCAAAGGAGGCCACGGCCGACGGCATCAACTGGGTGTTCAGCCCTATGGTAGACATCTGCATCGACGCCCGCTGGGGCCGCATATCTGAGGGAAACGGCGAAGATCCCTATCTCGGCTCACGCATAGCCGAGGCCATGATTCGCGGATATCAGGGCGACTACAGCAGCAACGCCAACGTTATGGCGTGCCTGAAGCACTTCGCCCTGTATGGCGCCGTTGAGGCGGGACGCGACTATAACACTGTTGACATGAGCCGTCTGCGCATGTATAACCAGTATCTCGAGCCTTACCGCGCCGCCGTAAAGGCAGGAACGGGCAGCGTGATGACATCGTTCAACCTGGTTGACTATGTGCCGGCAACGGCCAACAAGTGGCTTCTTGAGGATGTGCTGCGCAAGCAGTGGAAGTTCGACGGCTTCGTTGTTACCGACTACGGCTCTATAGGCGAGATGCTGAGTCACGGCGTTGGCGGTTCGCTGAAAGACTGTTCGGCAGCTGCCCTCAATGCCGGCACCGACATGGACATGTGCTCCATGGGATTCATCGGCACGCTGGAGCAGTCGGTAAAGGACGGAACGGTGAGCGAGGAGGCCATCAACAAGGCATGCCGCAGGGTGCTCGAGGCTAAATATAAGCTGGGACTCTTTGCCGATCCGTATAAATACTGCGACACGAAAAGACGCAAGCGCGACATCTTCACAGCCGAAAACCGCGCCGAGGCAAGGCGCATTGCAGCTGAGACCTTTGTGCTGCTGAAGAACGACAAGTCTTTGCTGCCGCTGAAAAAACAGGGCAAGATAGCGCTGATAGGTCCGCTGGCAGACACCCGCGCCAACATGGCGGGCACATGGTGCGTGGCCTACACTCCCGACAAATACCCTACACTGAAGGAAGGAATGGAGCGCGCGCTGGCCGGAAAGGCTGAACTTCTGTATGCGCAGGGATGCAACCTGATGGCCGACTCGGCACGTCAGCGCGCGGCAGAGTTCGGCAAGAACATAACGAGAGGCGACGACGCACAGCTCAAGGCAGAAGCTCTCGAGGCGGCACGCAAGGCCGACGTGATAGTGTGTGCCATGGGCGAGAGTGCCGACATGTCGGGCGAATGCTCGAGCCGCACGAGTCTTGTGCTGCCCGACGTTCAGCGCGAGCTGCTCGCCGAGCTTGTTAAGCTGGGCAAGCCGGTGGTGATGCTCAACTTCTCTGGCCGTCCGACGGTGCTTACATGGGAGCAAAATAATGTGGACGCGATACTGAACGTATGGTTCGGAGGCAGCGAGGCAGCCGATGCCATATGCGACGTGGTGTTCGGCGACGTGGCTCCGAGCGGCCGTCTGACCATGACTTTCCCGCGCAACGAGGGCCAGATACCAATCTATTACAACCATCTCAACACAGGACGCCCCGTGCCCGAAGGCACAAAAGAGTTCCGCAAGTATGCCAGCAACTATCTCGACGAGGTGAACGACCCGCTCTACCCCTTCGGCTACGGACTGAGCTACACGAGCTTCAGCTACGGCAAACTGAGCGTTACGGGCAGCGGACGCAACTTTAAGGCAGCGGTGACGGTGAGCAACACGGGCAACTATGACGCCGACGAGGTGGTGCAGCTCTATGTGCGCGACCCCGTGGCATCCATCAGCCGCCCCGTAAAGGAACTGAAAGGCTTCAGCCGCATACACCTGAAGAAGGGCGAGAGCCGCACCGTTGAGTTCGACATCACCGAAGACGACCTGTCGTTCTACGACGCCGAAGGCCGCAAGGTGTTCGAGCCGGGCGAGTTTCATATCATGGCAGGCCACGACAGCCGCTCGCTGCAGAGCGTGACAATAACGGCAAAATAAAAAAACACGGGCCGTAAATTTTGTGTGTTCGCAATATTGTCTTATCTTTGCAGGAAGAGATAAACCTATGTCTCACAGAACCTTACAAAGGCCGCGGAGGCATGTTCCGGCTAAGCATAAGACAGCGATGAGAAACATATTTTTACTTATTATATGGCTTGTTCCGGTGGTGGCGTCAGCTGATGCCGCACGCACGGACTCGGTTTACAGATGCATTGACGAGGCCATCGCCAATGCATCTGTTTATTTATCCAAGCGCGAGGCACGCATTGCAGGCCTCAAGCGGCAGTTTGACAAGAGCCGCGGATATGCCGCGCGATATGCGGCAGCATTCAGAATATACAGGGAATACAAGGCTTTCGTGAACGACTCGGCCATAGCATGGCTCGGCAGGGCCGAACGGATGGCGCGCAGCCAGGGCGACATGATGAGCGCCAACCACTGCACTGCGCTGAGGGCCTTTCAGTGTTCAACGGCCGGAATGTATATGGAGTCGGACGAGCTGCTGGCCTCTATCAACACCGGCGAGCTAAACCGCGAAGGCAGGCTGGCATATTACGCCGCGCGCAACCATCTCTACAAGGAGCTGGGATTCTACACAAAGATAGGCAGACTGAAGGAAAACTATGGCCGGCTGGAAAGGATGTATGCCGACTCGCTGGCGGCACTGGCCGACAAGAACAGCGACATGTATCTGCAGCTGATGGAGATTGAGCGGTACAACAGCAACGACCCGGCCGGCGCGCTGCGCTACAACGACATGAGGATGAAGGGCGTAGACCGACAGTCGCACGAGTTCTCGATAATTGCCTTCTACCGCTTTCTCGACTACAAGAGGATGAACGACACCGACAACTGGACCTACTGGCTGGCAATGTCGGCGCTGGGCGACATACGCAACGCCGTGATGGACCAGGGCGCGCTGTGGGAACTGGCCAACTATCTGAACACGACGGGCGACATGGCACGGTCGTATAAATACATAAACTTTGCCTGGAACTGCGCCGAGAAGTTCGGCACGAGGGTGAGAAGCAACCAGATTTCGCCCGTGCTCACATCCATAGACAACAGCTATCAGACCATAATGCAGAAGCAGAAAGAGCGCCTCATCATCATGGTGCTCGTGATAAGCCTCTTCGCCGTGTCGGTGCTTGTGCTGCTCATATATGTCAACAAGCAGCGCGGCAAGCTGAAGCTGACGCGCGACGAGCTCAGCCGCAAGAACAGGCAGCTGATGAAGCTCAACAAGGAGATGCAGCAGGTGAACGAGAACCTGGACGAGAGCAACCGCCAGCTGACCGAGACCGACCGCCAGCTGCACAAGGCCATAGGCAGCCTGAACGAGTCGAACAGGGTGAAGGAGAAATACATCGGCCTGTTCCTCAGGCAGTGCTCTATATACATAGACAACATGGAGAGGATGAGAAAGGAGGTGCTGACGATGCTGAAGAACAAGCAGCACACGGAACTGATGAGCAAGATGAAGTCGCACGACTTCAGAGACCGCCAGCAGCAGGAGCTCTTCGACATATTCGACACCACGTTCATCCACCTCTTCCCCACCTTTGTCGACGACTTCAACAAGCTGCTGCGCCCCGAGGAGCGCATACATCTCGACGACACGTCGCGCCTGAACACCGACATAAGGATATTCGCGCTGATACGCCTCGGCATCGACGACAGCTCAAAGATAGCCGAGTTTCTCCACTATTCGGTCAACACAATCTACAACTACCGCGCACGCATCAAGAACGGCGCGACATGCGGCAGAGACGAGTTTGAGAAGAAGGTGAAGGAGATAGGCGTGCCGCAGCACACGCAGACCGAAGGCGACGGCAAGTCTGAAGCCGGCCCGGCGCAATAATACATAACGCCATACTGGCAGCAATCGCACAAGGTCCGGCGGTCTACAGCCCGACCATTGCATAACCCATTGACGCTCAATGCGTTGCAAAAGGCCATCTTTCAGCTTCTGAAAGGTGGCCTTTTAGCGTGCAATATGTGGTCTTTTGCAATGCGAAAGGACACATATTGGAAAACCAGGGGGAAACACTTACCCATGACAAGGGCTGAAAATACTGAAACATTTGGGATAATCCTTTGCCGTTAAGGCTATTTTTCTTATTTTTGCAACATAGCTCCTGCACGCCCACGACAGGGCAACGGCTGCAGGACGGGCCGTAAGCAGACCGCACGCGGACACACGGCTACGGCAACGGACAACACGATAATACGCAAACAACAATGGACAGAGAGCGACGCTCGAACATTATGCCTTATGGCATAGTACAAAAATAACACTGCTGCGTCATATCTACAGCCACGGCAACTCATGCCGCCGCAGGCCGCAACGGCACACCGGCAAGCAGCCGGCGCACACAAGCCACACGGCCACAAGACAAAACCTGAAAAGCATAATAACAGAAGGCATAATTAGCACAGCCGCGCCCCCGGCCACGAAACACTAACGGCAAGGGGACGGAGGACTGAAAAAGCCGGCAAAAAACATATAAAAACAAACAAAAAAATGAAACCCACAAACTACCATCTTTTCGACTTTCTCGACTTCGACGTCAGCCTTAGCCGCAACGAGTCGCTATGGAAGGCATGCAAACCCTCGGCCGTGTTCGAGAACGACGGCGACATCTGCGTGCTCGTTCCGTTCCAGAAGCAGATACTGGCCAACGACATGGCAGCCGACACCGGCGTGCCGCGTGAGGAATATACGCTCATCATCAGGCAGTATGAGCCAAAGATCCTGCGCCTGTTCATAGGCTTCGGCGAGGAGCAGATGACCGACGAGTCGGAGATGTTGCAGATGAGCGACAGGGTTAAGAAGACGCCGCTGAGCGTAAGCTTCGGCAATGGCCGATGGACCGTCACCGACCCCGAAGGCACCGTCAGGGCCGTTATCAACATACAGGAGCCCGAGCTCGACCGCTGGAGCACGCTGCTGCCCGACCCGCAGGAGACGCTCGACATAAGGCTGTATCCCGACGGAAAGCGCGAGATACGCCTGGCCGCATACGACCACTTCTCGCCTCCGCGCTACGACGCGCTGCCCATAGGCTTCTGCAAGCTTGACGGACAGAAGGAGCGCGCCACGATGTCGTTCGAGTGCAAGGCCGACGAATGCTTTGCCGGAACGGGCGAACGCTTCACCAAGATGGACCTCAGCGGACAGACGTTCTTCCTCAAAAACCAGGACGGACAGGGCGTAAACAACCGCCGCACATATAAAAACATTCCGTTCTACGTGTCGAGCCGCATGTACGGAGCATTCTATCACACCTGCGCCCACAGCAAGCTGTCGCTCGCCGGAGTGTCAACGCGCTCGGTAGAGTTCCTCAGCGACCAGGCCATGCTCGACGTATTCCTCATCGGCGGCGACTCTATGGAGGAGATTATCCGCGGCTACCGCGACCTGACGGGCTACCCCTCGATGCCCCCGCTATGGAGCTTCGGCGTGTGGATGAGCCGCATGACATACTTCAGCGCCGACGAGGTGAACGAAATCTGCGACCGCATGCGCCGCGAACACTATCCTTGCGACGTGATACACTTGGACACAGGATGGTTTAAGACCGACTGGCTGTGCGAATGGAAGTTCAACGAAGAGCGCTTCCCCGACCCCGAAGGCTTCATCCGCGGCCTGAAGGACAAGGGCTACCGCGTAACTCTGTGGCAGCTGCCCTATGTGGCTGAGGATGCAGAACAGATTGACGAGGCGCGCAAGAACCACTATATCTGCACGCTGACAAAGCAGCAGGAGGGCGAAGGTTCTAACTTCTCGGCCCTCGACTACGCCGGAACAATCGACTTCACCGACCCCGCCGCCACCGAGTGGTACAAGGGTTTGCTGCGCCGTCTGCTGAACATGGGCGTGGCAGCGATAAAGACCGACTTCGGCGAAAACATCCACATGGATGCCATCTACAAGAACATGAAGCCCGAACTGCTCAACAATCTCTATGCGCTGCTGTATCAGAAGGCTGCCTATGAGGTTACCAAGGAGGTTACGGGCGACGGCATAGTATGGGCAAGAGCTGCCTGGGCGGGCTGCCAGCGCTATCCTCTGCACTGGGGAGGCGACTCCTGCAGCTCGTGGGACGGCATGGCCGGATCGCTCAAGGGCGGACTTCATTTCGGTCTGTCGGGCTTCGCCTTCTGGAGCCACGACGTGCCCGGATTCCACACTCTGCCCAACTTCATGAACTCACGTGTACGTGATGACGTCTACGTCCGCTGGACTCAGTTCGGCGTCTTCTCGTCACACATCCGCTATCACGGCACCAACAAGCGCGAGCCTTGGCACTATCCTGCCATCGCCCCGATAGTGAAGAGATGGTGGCAGCTGCGCTATAAGCTCATACCTTACATCCTTCAGGAGAGCCGTAAGGCCGTAAGCGGCGGCTCAACGGTGCTCCAGGCACTGATATTCCATCACCCGGACGACCCCATGTGCTGGCATATCGACGACGAATATTACTTCGGCGACGACTTCCTCGTGGCTCCCGTGATGAACAGCGAAGGCCGCCGCGACGTCTATTTGCCTGAAGGCAACTGGGTGAACTTCTTCACCGGCGAGCGCTACAGCGGCGGAAAGTGGCTCAAGGACCTCAATGTGCCGCTCGAACTGATGCCCGTCTATGTGCGCGAAGGTGCCGTAATCCCGGTTTATCCCGAGCCCGTTGACTGCACGGACGACATGGACCTGAGCAAGACAGAATATATAAAGATTGACGGAAGGTTTGGAGGGATTGAGTGGTAATAGGTTAAATTGGTAGTTAAAGGAGTTAAAGTAGTTATCGCCGGCCGTGCCGGCTAGGAGTTAAAGCCATTAGTATGAACGCTTATCGTCAATCTTACAATAAGTAAACAGACATTTAAGACAATAGCTTCTGCCATAAGCAGGAACGCAAAGCGATAACTTCTTTAACAACCCTAACCACCTGACAATCAGCAACAAAATAAAAAATACAGAGTCATTTGCCCGCAATGCCAATGGCTTTAGCCCTTAACCGGCACGGCCGAGGACAACACCTCAGACCTATCTAACCGCCTGACAATCAGCAACAAAATAAAAATATAAAGTCATTTGCCAACAAGACAAATGGCTTTAACTCCTAGCCGGCACAGCCGGCGATAACTCCTTTAACTACTATAACTACTTATTGAACATGTGGAAAAAGAATCTTGAAGAAACAAAACAGCGATACATACAATGGTGGAACCACAAAGGCATTGTGCTGAATATGTGGGAACACTTTCAGGAAGGCGTCAAGCCGCATGCCGATGTGCCTGCACCGCCAGCCCCGAAAGACCTCAACCAGAAATGGTTCGACCCGAAATGGCGTGCAGAATACCTCGACTGGTACGTGGCTCACAGCTGTCTGAAGGCTGATATGCTGCCCGTTGCAAACACACAGCTTGGCCCCGGCTCGCTCGCCGCTATCCTGGGAGGCGTGTTCGAGGGCGGAGAGGACACGATATGGATACACCCCGACCCTGACTTCACCGACGACATAAAGTTTAATCCGGAGCATCCCAACTGGCTGCTGCACAAGCAACTGCTGACGGAATGCAAGAAGAAGGCCAACGGCAACTATTATGTAGGCATGCCCGACCTCATGGAAGGCATGGACGTTCTGGCGGCTCTGAAGGGCACGGACAAGGTGCTGATGGACACGGTTACGCAGCCCGAGGTGCTGGAACGACAGATGCAGCAGATAAACGACATCTACTTCAAGGTGTTCGACGAGCTTTACGACATAGTGCGCGAGGGCGACGAGATGGCCTTCTGCTACTTCTCTTCGTGGGCACCGGGCAAGATGAGCAAGCTGCAGAGCGACATATCAACGATGATAAGCGTGGAAGACTACCGCCGCTTTGTGCAGCCGTTCATTCGCCAGCAGTGCCAGAAGATTGACTACACGCTGTACCATCTGGACGGCGTAGGCGCTCTTCATCATCTGCCGGCGCTGCTCGAGATTGAGGAACTCAACGCCATACAATGGACTCCGGGCGTGGGAGAGCCACAGGGAGGCTCGCCTAAATGGTACGACCTGTACAAGAAGATACTGGCAGGAGGCAAGAGCATAATGGCATGCTGGGTAACGCTCGACGAGCTGCGGCCGCTGCTCGACAACATAGGAGGCAACGGAGTGCATATAGAAATGGACTTCCACAACGAGGACGAGGTGGAGAAAGCCATGCGCATCGTTGAGGAATATCAGGAAGACGAGGCCAAGAAGCCGCAGCAGGAGGACAACACCATACGCATAAACAGCGGCAAGAGCGACGCCGACAAAGAGGTGGAGGCCATAATAGAGAGCGCCGAGCGCGAATTCAAGGAGCTTACAGGAAAGGACGAAAAGGCTCCTGCCGACTGGCTCGACGGCTGCCCCATCGTATCGGCAGGACGCAACCGCATACTCGTAATCGACGGAGCAATGGGCACGATGATACAGAGCCGACGCCTCGGCGAGGCCGACTTCCGCGGCGAAAGGCTTGCCGGGCATGACGTGAACGTGAAGGGATGCAACGACCTGCTGTGCCTTACGCGCCCCGACGTCATTGAGGACATTCACCGGAAGTATCTCGAAGCCGGAGCAGACATCATCGAGACTAACACCTTCAACGCGCAGCGCATATCCATGGCAGACTATCATCTGGAGAGCTTCTGCCGCGAGATAAACCTCGAGGCGTGCCGCATAGCGCGCAAGGCAGCCGACGAATATACCGCCAAGACACCGCACAAGCCGCGCTTCGTGGCAGGTTCGATTGGTCCGACGAGCAAGACTTGCTCAATAACATCAGACACCACACAGCCGGGCTGGCATGCCTTCAGCTACGACACTCTGCGCGACGCCTACGCAGAACAGGCCGAAGCGCTGATTGAAGGCGGCGTCGACGCCCTGCTGATAGAGACGATATTCGACACAAAGAACGCGCAGGCGGCCATCGAGGCGGCACGCGGAGCAATGCGCAAGGCAGGCAAACGTCTGCCGCTGATGCTGAGCTTCAGCATAGCCACTGCCGACGGACACAACATGCTGGGACAGAGCATCGGAGAGTTCCTCGAATCCGTTGCCGGCAGCGACATCATGTCGGTTGGCGTAAACTGCTGTTCTGACGTAAGCCTTGCCGCCGACATGCTCGTACATCTCGGCAAGACTACGCCCTACATGATAAGTCTTTACCCCAACGCCGGCATGCCCGACGCCGAGGGACGCTACAGCCACACGCCCGAGATGCTGCAGCGCGAACTGTGGCCGCTGATAGAGTGGCACGTGCTGAACATCGTGGGAGGATGCTGCGGCACAACCGACATGCACATCAGAAAGCTTGCCGAAGCCGTGGTTCCCGCCGAAGGACTTGCCCTTTCGCCCCACCCTGCGCAACCATCTGATAATGAGGGCGTTGCAAAAGGTGGTCTTTTAGGCTCCAATATGCCGTCTTTTAGCGTGCAAAAGGTGGCCTTTCACAATGCAAAAGGTGACCTTTCAGAAAACCACGGGCACGACCATGCCGCCGAACCCTGTGAATGCTGCGCGCCGAAGGCAGCAAACGAGCCGTCGGCAGCCGACGAGATATTCGACGCCATACTGCAAGGCAACGCCGACAAGGCAGCCGAAGCGACGCAAAAGGCAGTAGACGCAGGCATGGCTCCGCAGGACATCATCAACAGTCAGATGATACGCGCCATGGGCGAGGTGGGCCAGCGCTTCCAGGACGGCAAGGCCTTTGTGCCCCAGCTGCTCATGGCAGGACGCGCCATGAAGGCCGCCCTCGTGCTGCTCAAGCCGCTCATGGCAGGCAAGGCCGACGTTACGATAGGCCGCGTGGTCATCGGAACGGTGAAGGGCGACCTGCACGACATAGGCAAAAACCTCGTGGCATCGATGCTCGAGGGCAGCGGCTTTGAGGTGATAAACATCGGCATCGACGTGCCGAGCGACAAGTTTGTAGAGGCTCTGAAGGACAACCACGCCGACATCCTGTGCATGAGCGCCCTGCTTACCACGACAATGACCTACATGAAGGACGTCATCAAGGCCGTGGAAGACGCCGGACTGCGCGACAAGGTGAAGATTATGGTGGGCGGAGCGCCCGTAAGCCAGGCCTTCGCCGACGAGATAGGAGCCGACGGATACAGCGACAATGCCAACGAAGCAGTGAAGGTGGCAAGGGAGCTGGTGAAGGGAAAAGAATAATATTTCAAGGAGTTAAAGGAGTTAGAGTAGTTAAAGGAGTTAAAGCCAAATGCCCTGCCGGTTATTAACAAGGCTAAATACGCCGGTCATTACATCATCTGCAGCGCATCGGTCTCATTACTCCCATAAGTCATACATCCCCCATAAAGCCGCCAACCGGCTGCAAGGCTAATGACTTTAACTACTGAGCGGGCACAGCCCGCGATAACTCCTTTAACTACTATAACTACCAAATAAACAACATATCCATGAACTCACAATCATTACATGGCCTCGACTGGGGCATACTTATAGCATACTTCGTCATCCTGCTTGCCATCGGTATATGGGCAAGCACCAAGCGCAAGAAGGGCAGCAGCCTGTTTCTTGCCGAACATTCTCTGCGCTGGCACCACATAGGATTCTCCATGTGGGGCACCAACGTAGGCCCCTCCATGCTCATAGCGTCGGCAAGCGCCGGCTTCACCACGGGCGTCGTGTCGGGCAACTACGCATGGTACGCCTTCGTGTTCATAGCCCTGCTGGCCTTCGTCTTCGCCCCGCGCTATCTCGGCAGCAAGGTTTCCACCCTGCCCGAGTTTATGGGCCTGCGCTTCGGACAGTCCACACGCAACATGCTGGCGTGGTATACCATCGTAACGATACTCATCTCGTGGCTCGCGCTGACGCTCTTCGCGGGCGGCATAATCATACGCCAGGTGTTCGGCATACCCATGTGGATGTCGGCATTCCTGCTGCTCGGCATCTCCGCCTTCTTCACAATGCTCGGCGGACTGAAGGCCGTGGCCTACACCAACGTATATCAGATGGTGCTGCTCATACTCGTTTCGGCCACACTGACCTTCGTAGGAATATACCGCCTCGGCGGCGACTCGTTCACAGGAGGCATCGCCGTGCTGGCCAATCCCGACATAGTGCCGTCTAATTACTGGAACCTCTTTCAGCCCAACAGCGACAAAGACTTCCCATGGCTGCCCATACTGCTGGGCTATCCCATAAGCGGACTGTGGTTCTGGTGTACCGACCAGTCGATGGTTCAGCCCGTACTGGCAGCCAAAGACCTCAGCGAAGGACAGAAGGGAGCTAACTTTACGGGCTGGCTGAAGATACTCGACGTGGCCATATACATCATCCCCGGCATCGTGTGCTTCGCCCTCTGGAAGACCGGTTTCTTCGGAGGCATGACCATTGAGGCCGACAACGCCTACATGACTCTCGTGTCGAGCCTCTTCCCCGTGGGCATGGTTGGCCTCGTGCTTGCCGTTCTCACCGCCGCGCTCATCAGCACCATAGGCTCTGCGCTCAACGCCCTGAGCACGGTGTTCACGATGGACATCTATGTGAAGAACATCCGCCCGGAGGCCACACAAAAGGAAATAATGCGCACAGGACGCATAATAACCGTCATAGGCGCACTGGTGTCGATAGTCATCACCGTGGCTGTTGACAACATAAAGGGCATGAACCTCTTCAACGTATTCCAGTCGGTGCTCAGCTTCATCGCACCACCTATGGCGGCAGTGTTCGTCATGGGCGTGTTCTGGAAGCGCTGCACGACGCTCGCCGCCAACGTAACGCTCACCTTCGGAACCATCTTCAGCATCGGCTCGGGCATCCTTTACCTGTGGGTTATACCGGGAGCCACGGAGCAGGTGCACTTCATGATGCTGTCGTTCTACATCTTCGTAATCCTCATCATCAGCATGATTATCGTCAGCCTATGCAACAAGCAGGCAACGGTAAGCCCCGAGATAGTGAAGCTGAGCGAAAGACCAAAGCGCACGGTTGTGGTGGCATGGACGCTGCTTGCCGTGGTTATGGTGGCTCTCTACATATTCTTCAACGGACACTGACAACAAAACTGAATTATGATACAGCAAAAAGCGCGGCAAGCCCTATGTGGACTTGCCGCGCTTTTCTATATGTTTTATGTCATGCCTGACGCGCAATAAAAAGGCAGAAAGGCCCGTTTTAAAGGATTATACGCACGATAATAAAAGACGATATGCCAGACTATAAAAGACAACTGAACGCATAATGAAAAGCGACACGGCATATAATGTAAGGCGATATGGCGTATAATGAAAGGCAACGCAACACTTGACGATACACGGCATAAGGCTAAATATGCCGCAGGCTACTTCTTGCGACGGCGCTTGTAGCAGTCTTTGAAGTCGCATAGGCCGCACGAATATTCGAGCTTGCGCACCGAAGGACCGAGGCCTATCACGCCGCTGACCGACTTGATGGGCACCATAAGGCTCGAGTCGGTGAGGCTTACGCCGCACGGACGCTCCTCGCCGAACAGGGGGAAGAGCATCTGCTGCTGAGAGACATGCCACCCGCAATAGCCCGGACTGAAACGGTTGGTGTGGCGCCATCCGCGCTCATCAATGGCTTTCTGCAGCGAAAGCTCCATGCAGTCGGCAGCCTTCTCGGCTATGACGCTGCCTATTGAGTCGGCAACAAACACCTTCACCATGTCGTCTTCGTCCTTCAGACGGTGCTGAAGCTGCTCAAACTCCTCGCCGGCGGTGGCCACGAAGAAGGCGAAAGCCTGCGAGCCGCGCAGCTGCCGGCTGATGATGCGCCCCACGCTGAAGCTGACTGAGCCTACGGTGAGCACGTGCTGCTCTGCATCGAGCTGTCCGGGAGTGATGAAGAAGCAGAAACGCGGGCGCAGAACGGCCTTTATACGCTCCATGACGGCAGAGGTCTCGGCCTGCACGGCAGCGTCGGGCACGGCGTCGCCATAGCCCATCTGCTCGTAGATTTCAGACGGAAGGATGTTGAGGTCGTCGAAAGTTATTTCCTGTTTTAGCATTTTATTCTGATTAAAAAGCGGCACAACGCTGCGCCGCATGACGCCGCTGCTGCCCTCGGAGGGTGCAGCGGCTTATGTCGTTAAGTATGTCGGGCGGGGTCTGTCAATATGAATCGAGGCTGACCATGACCTTTACGTCATGCCGCAAGGCCTCTGGAGAGCTGACAGAACCTGCGCTTACAGCTTGCTGTTCCACTCGCCGACGGCCTCAAAGAATGCGTCGATGTTGGCAAACGGAGTGTGCGGCGGAGTGTCGCATCCGCTTGATATCACGAAGTTTGGATAGTTGCTCATCTTGCGCAGCAGGTCTGTGGTGGCGCGGCGCATCTCGTCGGGCGTGGCAGACTTGAACAGACTGACAGGGTCGAGGTTGCCCATGGTGAGAGCCGTGGGCGGCACCTGACGCGACACCTGCTCCATGTCGCACTTGTTGCCGAAGTGATATGCGGCGGCTCCGGTGGCCACCATGGCATTGGTGCACTGCCCGGTGTTGCCGCAGTTGTGTAGCACAACGGTGAAATAGTCGTCCTGCACGGCCTCGACGATACGCCTGACGTAGACCGAAGAGAAGCGCATGCAGTCGTCGTCAGACATCAGTCCGGCGGCAGGCTCTGCCATGACAACGCCGTTGGCGCCCGTCTTCTTCAGCGCGATGCAGTATTTCAGGATGAAGTCGGTACACTTTTCGAGCAGCATGGCGGCAGCCTCGGGGTTCTGATATATCAGAATCATAATCTCCGACATGTCGTAGAGACGGCCTGCAAGCGAGAAAGGCCCGATGCATCCGGCAAGCACGGGGCGGTCGGTTATGGCACGGGCGGCAAGCAGGTTGGCCTTGAGATATGCCGGCACGCGGCCTGCGCTGAGCGACGGCACCTGCAGACGGGCTATGTCGTCGGCGCTGCTGAGCATGTGTCCCCTGACGGCCGGCACCTCGTCGGGCTCGAAGGCGATGTCGGCGCCGAAGGCTTCAGCCTCAACGGTGAGGTCCATTATCACTGTGGCGGCAGCCGTGTCGTAGCGTCCGGCAAGCGCCCTGACGGCGTTGAAGTGCACCTCGCCGTCGCTCACGGCGTCGATCACGCGGCGCCCTATCATCTCGATGCCGGGATGTGTCATTATGGGCACAGCCATCACCTTCTTGCTGTCGATGACGGCTTTGGCCCATTCGGTCATGTTTATCTTCATCTGTGTGTGTGCGTTATGTGTTATTCAACAAATCTTACGTAGTCATCCTTGCGCGGCGCAGCCTCTCTGACGGCACCCTCGCGCGGGTATCCCTGCACGCAGTGGCCTATGCCCTCATAGTCGCCCTCAATGCCCCATGCGCGCAGCATGGCCTTGCCTTCCTCGCTGTCGAACACCTCGCGGGCGCGGTGAATCCAGCAGCTGCCCAGTCCGAGGGCGTGTGCGGCGTTCATAAGGTTGCCCATTACGAGCGATCCGTCGTAGAGATAAGTGGGGCGTGTGCGGTCAGCCAGCACCACGAGCACCACCGGCGCGCCGTAGAAGGGGTCGGCCTCGGTGCCCATCACGGCGGCGTTGAGCTCAGAGAGGCGGTCGCGAACGGCCTTTGATGTTACGGCAACGATGAGCGGCGACTGTGCTCCGCGGCCCGTTGGGGCGTAGGTTCCTGCCTCTGCTACAGCCTCGATAAGGCTGCGCTCCGGCATCCGGTCGGGGTCGAAGGCGCGCACGCTGCGGCGTGTCTTCATGTTTTCTATAACTGTGTTCATAATCTTTACTGGTTAAAAAGTTTGTCTTTCACATGCCGCGGAGTGTCAGACTGACTGCCATTATGCCGCGGCATGATTGATATGTGCAAAGATACTAAAATTATCGTCCGCATGTTCAGGCGCAATGAATAAAAAGCCTTAAAGATACATTGAAAAACGTGCCGGAGACCCGAAAAAATGACATCGCGGCGCTGATTGCGGCCCGATGAGACGCCGGTTTTATCCTCCTTCGTAACATACTGACATTCAGCGCGTTGCAAAAGGCCATGTTTCAAGCTCTAAAAGACGGTCTTTCGGCGTGCAAAATGTGGCCTTTTGGAGGCTGAAAGGGCACCTTTCGGAAAACAGGCGCACGGCAGGCGGCATCAGGGCGCGCCTCGGCACGGCCACAGACAGGCTGCAAGGACACCGCCTGAAGGCGGCACGGACCATGTGGCAGATGTGCATAAAAAGCTTACATACAATGTCCAAAAAGCCTTAAAAAGGCTGATTTAGCGTTATTTATTTTTTTATATGGCGCAAAACTCGTATTTTTGCATGTTTAAGTTGTCTAATATAAAGTAAGACAAATGTCAACTATTAAAATCAAAAAAGTAGAAACAAGGAAAGACCTTGAGCGGTTTATAGACTTTCACTATGACCTCTACAAGGACAATGAGTATGACGTTCCCACACTGTTCAGCGACGACCTGAACACCCTGAGCAAGGACAAGAACGCGGCGTTCGAGTTCTCCGAGGCCGAGTATTTCATGGCGTTCGACGGACGTGGGCGCATGGTGGGCCGCGTGGCAGCCATAATCAACCACCGCGCCAACAAGCGCTGGGGGCGCAAGTGCGTCAGATTCGGATGGATAGACTTCATCGACGACATCAACGTGTCTAGGGCCCTGTTCGACGCCGTAGAGAAATACGGCAAGTCGAAAGGCATGGAAGAGATGATAGGTCCGCTCGGATTCACCGACCTCGACCCCGAAGGCATGCTCACAATGGGATTCGACCAGCTGGGCACTATGGCCACCATATACAACTATCCGTACTATCCGGAGCACATGGAGAAGCTGGGCGACTTCGAGAAGGACAACGACTATGTGGAGTTTAAGCTCATGGTGCCCGACAAGGTGCCCGAGAAATACACCAAGATAGCCGAGATGATACAGAAGCGCTACGACCTGCACATCAGAAAACTGACCAAAAAGGATGTGTTTGAGGGCGGCTACGGCAAGAAGATGTTCGAGCTGATAAACACCTGCTTCAAAGACCTGTACGGATATTCGGAGCTGTCTGAAAGGCAGATCGACCAGTACATCAAGATGTACTTCCCCCTGGCCGACCTCAGCCTCATCACCGTAGTAGAGGACCGCAGCGCCGGCAACAAGCCCGTGGCCGTGGGCATCACCATCCCGTCGCTGTCGAAGGCGCTGCAGAAGTGCCGCCGCGGAAGGCTCTGGCCCTTCGGATGGTGGCACGTGCTGAGGGCTCTGAAGGCTCACAAGACCGAGGGCGTAGACCTGCTGCTGCTCGGAGTGCTGCCCGAATACCGCATGAAGGGTGCCAACGCCCTTATGTTCTACGACCTCATCCCGCGCTATCAGGCCTACGGATTCAAATGGGGCGAGAGCCAGGTTGAGATGGAGACCAACGAGAACGTGCAGAGCCAGTGGCAGTATCTCGAGACCATTCTCCACAAGAGAAGACGCTGCTACAAGAAGTGGATATAGATTTTCTGCCGGCAAACGGCAGAAAATAATTAAAAATTAAAAAGTAAAAATTAAACAGCGAGGGGGATGGCATGCGGTGATCATATCAACTTAAGCTGGCAGAAGTGTGGTAACAATTAAACAACGTTGATTATGGCTGACGGCAATAACATTGTGAAAGAAAAGGCGGAGAAGTTCGCCATACGCATTGTTAAGTGCAGCAGGTTCATAAGGGAAACCAAACGTGAATACTCGCTTGCCGACCAGCTGCTGCGTTGCGGCACCAGCATAGGTGCCAATCTTTATGAAGCTGAATTTGCACAAAGCAAAGCCGACTTTATAAGCAAGATGAGCATCGCGCTCAAAGAAGCGTCTGAAACCAAATACTGGCTGTGGCTGCTCCACTCGACAGACATACTGGAAGACAAGATTTACTACTCAATGAACACCGACTTGAAGAACATCATAAGTCTTCTTGTCTCAATATTGAGATCATTGAAGGGTGTAGACAGCAAGAAATAGCTGACAATACCACATGCATCCGTCATCCTGTTTCAGCCACGATGTTTAATTTTTAACTTTTAATTGTTAATTTTGGAATTTTATGAGCGAAGAGAATAAAATTACAACCGAGTATACTGACGACAATATCAGGCACCTGTCTGACATGGAGCACGTGCGCACCCGACCGGGAATGTACATCGGCCGACTTGGCGACGGATCCATGCCCGAGGACGGCATCTACGTGTTGCTCAAAGAGGTTATCGACAACTCTATCGACGAGTTTAAGATGAACGCCGGCAAGCGCATCGAGATTGACATAGACAACAACCTCAGCGTGATGGTGCGCGACTACGGACGAGGCATACCGCAGGGCAAGCTCATCGAGGCCGTAAGCGTGCTAAACACCGGAGGTAAATACGACTCCAAGGCGTTCAAGAAGAGCGTCGGACTCAACGGTGTGGGCATCAAGGCCGTCAACGCGCTAAGCTCCAGGTTCGAGGTGAGGTCTTACCGCGACGGAACGGTGCGCACGGCGACATTCGAACGCGGCGTGCTGAAGAGCGACACGACCGAGGAGACGCAGGACGAGACGGGTACATACATATACTTCGTGCCCGACGACACGCTCTTCAAGAACTACTCTTTCCACCACGACTTCGTGGAGACGATGCTGCGCAACTACACCTACCTGAACACAGGACTGACCATCATGTACAACGGACGCAGGATTCTGAGCCGCAACGGACTTGAAGACCTGCTCAACGACACGATGACCAACGACGGCATCTACCCCATAATACACCTCAAGGGAGAAGACATCGAGATTGCGTTCACGCACACCAACCAGTATGGCGAGGAGTATCACTCGTTCGTAAACGGACAGCACACCACGCAGGGCGGTACCCACCAGAGCGCGTTCAAGGAGCATATAGCCCGCACGATAAAGGAGTTTTTCAACAAAAACTTTGAATATACCGACATACGCAACGGCCTCGTGGCTGCCATAGCCGTCAATGTTGAGGAGCCGATGTTCGAGAGTCAGACCAAGATTAAGCTCGGATCGCTCACCATGAGCCCCGACGGCGTCAGCGTGAACAAGTACGTAGGCGACTTCATCAAGAACGAGGTGGACAACTATCTGCACAAACACTCCGACGTGGCAGAGGTGATGCTGCAGAAGATTCAGGCCAGCGAGAAGGAAAGGAAGGAGATGGCAGGAGTTACAAAGCTGGCACGCGAGCGCGCCAAGAAAGCCAACCTGCACAACCGGAAGCTGCGCGACTGCCGCATACACTTCTCCGACGTGAAGAACAACCGCAAGGAGGAAAGCTCCATATTCATCACCGAGGGCGACTCAGCGAGCGGTTCTATCACCAAGAGCCGCGACGTAAACACGCAGGCTGTGTTCTCTCTCAGGGGTAAGCCGCTCAACTCTTTCGGACTAACCAAGAAGGTGGTGTACGAGAACGAGGAGTTCAACCTGCTTCAGGCAGCCCTCGACATTGAGGACGGACTCGACACACTGCGCTACAACAAGGTGATTGTTGCAACCGATGCCGATGTCGACGGCATGCACATCCGACTGCTCATAATAACCTTCTTCCTGCAGTTCTTCCCCGAACTCATCAAGAAGGGACACGTATACGTGCTGCAGACGCCGCTCTTCCGCGTCAGAAACCGCCGCACGAAGGTGCGCAACAAGAAGGCGCTCGAGGACGTAAAAGGCAAGAAGGGCGACTTCATCACCCGCTATTGCTACAGCGACGAGGAGCGCGTAAAGGCCATAGAGGAACTTGGTCCCGACCCGGAGATAACCCGATTCAAAGGTCTTGGAGAGATAAGTCCCGACGAGTTTGTCAACTTCATCGGCCCCGACATGCGCCTCGAGCAGGTAACTCTCCACAAGACCGACCAGGTGCAGAAGCTTCTGGAGTATTACATGGGCAAGAATACGCCCGAGCGACAGAACTTCATCATAGACAATCTGGTGATAGAGGAAGACCGTCCTGAAGAGGAAGAAAAGTTCTGACAAGGGGCAAAAGGAACGTAAAGGAGACGCAGAATAAGCCCAACGGCAATGCTGATGAAACATAATGAGCATGCGGAAAGGGCATTAATGATATGCGGTAGAAGAATGAAAACCATGCAAAGTAAGCACAAAAGCCATGCAGAATAAGCATGAAAACAATGCAAGAGTCATTCATCCGCGCATCATCAGTCTCATTCCTCCCATCTCTCCCACAACATCCGTTCCTCCCATAAGTCCCATCCCCCACAATCATCCCATAAAAGAAACATCACAACAATGATAAACACAACCATCAGAAAGATAAAAGCCGCACTGGCAAAGACTGCCGCAAAGGCCCTCGTTGCCATGGCATCGGCTGTCGTGTCGTGCCTTCCGGCCGGCGCGCAGATGAACATCGACTTCTCTTACGACAGTCCGCTGCGCAAGCTGCAGATAGCCGAAATGGCAATAAATAACCTCTACGTCGACTCGGTTGACGAGAAGAAGCTCGTTGAGGACGCTATAAGGGGCATGCTGGAGAAGCTCGACCCCCACTCATCTTACTCTGACCCGGAGGAAGTGAAGGCCATGAACGAACCGCTGCAGGGCAACTTCGACGGCATAGGCGTGCAGTTCAACATGGTTGACGACACGCTGCTCGTCATCCAGCCCGTATCAAAAGGCCCGTCGGAGAAGGTGGGCATCATGGCTGGCGACCGCATAGTGAACGTGAACGACACTGCCATTGCGGGCGTGAAGATGAAGAAAGAGGAAATAATGAAGCGTCTGCGCGGACCCCGAGGCACAACGGTGAAACTGGGAATTGTGCGCCGCGGCGTGCCCGACGTGATGTATTTCACGGTGAAGAGAGACAAGATTCCGGTGAAGAGCGTGGACGCCGTCTACATGATTCGCCCGCAGATAGGCTACATAAGGATAGGAAACTTCGGCGCGACGACATACAAGGAGTTTATGGAAGGCATGGAGAAGCTGAAAGCCGAGGGCATGAAAGACCTGATACTCGACCTTCAGGACAACGGCGGAGGATATCTGCAGGCTGCCGTGGAGATAGCCAACGAGTTCTTGCCGAAGGACGATCTGATTGTATATACCGACGGACGCCGCATCAGACGCATGGACTATAAGGCGCGCGGCAACGGCTCTTTCCTGACAGGACGCGTGTATGTGCTCGTCAACGAGTTCACGGCGTCGGCCGCAGAGATTGTTACCGGAGCGATACAAGACCACGACCGCGGCATCGTAATCGGCCGCCGCACGTTCGGCAAGGGCCTCGTTCAGCGCCCGATCGACCTGCCCGACGGCTCCATGATACGACTAACCATTGCCCACTACTACACTCCTTCGGGACGATGCATACAGAAGCCATACACCAAAGGAGACATAGAGGACTACGCGATGGACTTTGAGAAGCGCCTGAAACACGGCGAACTGACCAACCGAGACAGCATTCACTTCGCCGATTCGCTGAAGTTCTACACGCTGAAAGAGCACCGCACGGTGTACGGCGGAGGCGGAATAATGCCCGATACGTTCGTGCCTTTGGACACACTTCAGTACACCAAGTTCCACCGTCAGCTCGTGCTGAAGGGCATAGTGATAAACACCGACCTGAGATATATCGACAAGAACCGCAAGCAACTCGTAGGCGACTACCCGACGTTCGAGGCGTTCAGAAGCCGTTTTGAGGTGCCGCAGGAACTTATCGACGAGATAATGAAGGAGGCGGAGAAGCAGAAGATAAAGCCGAAAGACGACGAAGAACTGCAGCGCACGCTGCCTTATCTGAAATCGCAGCTGAAGGCTCTCGTGGCGCGCGACCTCTTCGACATGAGCGAATACTTCCAGATTATCAACGAGACAAGCGACATCGTTAAGAAGGGAGTGGAGCTCTCGGCAGGCAAATAAAGAGCTGACGGGATAAGAGAAATGGGACCAATAAGACTGATATGGCGCCTGTGCTGATATTGCTGCACGGCCATCGGTCTTATTGGTCCCATTACTTTTATCCCCCCGGGGCTTCTCAGAGCTTAATCATGGAGAGCGCCTTGTTCTCGGCAGCCTCCATAATCTCACGCTCTCCGGGGCCTTTGTCGTTGATGCCGCAGAGATGCAGTATGCCGTGGATAATCACACGGTGAAGCTCCTCGTTGTAGTCCTTGCCCAGCTGCTCGGCGTTTGAGCGCACGGTGTCGAGCGAGATGACTATGTCGCCGCTGATTGTGTCGTCCTCGTCATAGTCGAACGTGATGATGTCAGTGTAGTAGTTGTGGCCCAGATACTCGTTGTTAACCTCAAGAATCTTGTCGTCGTTGACAAACATATATCCTATTTCGCCAACCTTGCGGCCATATTCGGCGGCCACGGCCTTTATCCATGCCGATGTGTCGCGCTTTCTTATTGCCGGCATTTTTACGCCGTCGGTGTTGTATGTTATCATATTTTGCTGTTTATTTTCGTTCTGAAGGCTTGCCGCACGGCGTGCGGTAAGTTATAGCCAAGATGCGTTTAAGTGCGTCAGAAGGCGTTATATTGCCCTCTGCGGGCACGTCTTAAGGCTCCTTAATCTCTGTCTTGCGTCCCTGCTCAGGTGCGGGCAGGAACTCGGCGGCGTCCTTGCCGAAGTGGATAAGCTCGCGCACCATGCTCGACGACACGCTCTCATATTCAGGCTCGGCATACAGCAGGATGGTCTCTATGCCGCCTATCTTGCGGTTGATGTCTGCCTGCTCGCGCTCATACTCAAAGTCCTTGATGCTGCGCACGCCCTTGATGATGAAGCCGGCGCCCTCGCGGCGGGCGAAGTCGACGGTGAGGTCGCTGTACTCCTTTACCTCCACCTTAGGCTCGTCGGCATACAGGCGCGCAATGGCCTTCACCCTTGTCTGCGCGCTGTACATGTATTTCTTGCGCTCATTGAAGCCCACACCGATGACAATCCGGTCGAACAGCGGCAGCGCGCGTCTGACGATGGCATGATGACCGGTGGTGAAGGGGTCGAAGCTTCCTACGAAAATGCCTGTTCTCTGCATTGAATTCTATCTGTTGTAGTGTTATTTTCTCTGTTTAACGTCATTCCTTTCTAACGGCATCCATGGCCTATCCCATGCCGAAGAGGTCGGGCTCCATCACGTTGCCGGCATACGGATTGCGGCCGAAGTGGTTGTAGGCAAGCTCCGTGACCATGCGTCCGCGCGGCGTGCGCTTGATGAATCCCTCCATGATGAGGTAAGGCTCATACACCTCCTCAACCGTTCCGGCGTCTTCGCCTATCGCCGTGGCTATGGTGGTTATGCCCACGGGGCCGCCCTTGAACTTGTCGATGATTGTCAGCAGAATCTTGTTGTCAATCTCGTCGAGGCCATACTGGTCGATGTTCAGCGCCGTCAGCGCCACCTTCGATATGGCTGTGTCTATGCGTCCCGTGCCCTTCACCTGCGCAAAGTCTCTCACCCTGCGCAGCAGGGCGTTGGCTATACGCGGCGTTCCGCGGCTGCGGCGGGCTATCTCTACGGCAGCGTCGTCGTCGATGGGCACCTTGAGTATCGATGCCGAGCGCTTCAGAATCTTGGTGAGCGTCTCGGGCTCGTAGTATTCCAGATGCAGGTTGATGCCGAATCGGGCGCGCAGCGGCGCGGTGAGCAGTCCGCTTCGGGTTGTTGCCCCCACGAGAGTGAAGGGGTTGAGGTCAATCTGTATCGAGCGCGCCGACGGTCCCTTGTCTATCATGATGTCGATGCGGTAGTCCTCCATAGCCGAGTAGAGATACTCCTCGACGACGGGCGACAGGCGGTGAATCTCGTCGATGAACAGCACGTCGTTAGGCTCGAGCGATGTCAGTATGCCAGCCAGGTCGCCCGGCTTGTCGAGCACCGGACCGCTCGTCAGCTTGAAGCCCACGCCCAGCTCGTTGGCAATGATGTTGCTCAGCGTGGTCTTTCCCAGTCCGGGAGGGCCGTGCAGCAAGGTGTGGTCGAGCGGCTCGCCGCGGTATTTGGCGGCCTCTACGAACACCTCGAGGTTCTCCACCACCTTCTGCTGTCCGCTGAAGTCGCCGAAGCGCAGCGGTCTCAGGGCGTTCTCAAACTCCTTCTCGGCCGACGACAGCGACTCTTTTCTTATATCGAAATTATCGTCCATTATTCTTTTATCTTTCAGTCGAATGCAAAGTTAAGCATTTTATTTGTTATAATCACGCAAAACCATAAGAATATCTCAGCCGCGGCAGACGGCGGCGTCACTGTTTCCGGCAGGCCGCCCTGCCGCCGCTCAGTCTTGCCTGCGGGGCATGTCGTGCCGGCGCCCGTGCCGTGCTGAAATGTGCCCGTGCAGCGGCCGTTTTCCGATATGTGCCCTTTTGCATTCCGAAAGGGCACCTTTTACACGCCAAAAGGCCGTCTTTTGCAGGCTAAAACATGGTCTTTTGCAACGCATTGAACATCAGGGCGTTACGCAGGGGCATACCGACGCATCGCCGCCAAGCCATATACAGCGCCCCCGCCGCCACACGCACGCCACACCGTGCGCCACGCCCTAAAACCTGCCCGAAAGCCGTCAGAATGTCATATTATGTTAACACGGAGACTATATAAATAGGTATTTAAACAGATTTTAATAAATTGAAATAAATTTGTAACAAGTTGTTAAATACACTATAACCGCAGCGTAACGGCTTTGTAACACAGAATGCAGACCTTTGCAGCGTTAAAATTATTTTAGTTTTTTATGAGAAAAAATTACAAAAAATTATCGCTATTTTGCTTATCTGCGATGCTTTCTGTAGCAGCAGTGGCTGTTACTGACTCTAACGAAGCTAACTTAGGAACCATGCGCGGACGAATCGTCGACAACTCTAATCAGGTGTTGCCCGGCGCAACCGTTATGATCGAGAGTCTGCACACAGGTGTTGTTAGCGACGCTAACGGATTCTACACAATACCCAACCTGAAACCGGGAGTCTACACGGTGAAGGTTTCTTACGTAGGCTACCAGCCGACAACGGCTAAACTGACCATATCTGCCGAAAAGACAGAAGTGAAAGACTTCGTGCTGTCAGAGGGAATGGAGCTTAAGGGCGTTGAGGTAAAAGGAGCGTTCCACGGACAGAGCCGTGCGATAAACACTCAGAAGAATAACTTTAACATAACCAACGTCGTGTCGGCCGACCAGATCGGCAAGTTCCCCGACTCTAACATCGGCGACGCCCTGAAGCGTATCAACGGTATCAACGTGCAGTATGACCAGGGCGAGGCACGCTTCGGACAGGTGCGCGGAACATCACCCGACCTCACATCGGTAACCGTCAACGGCAACCGTCTGCCTTCTGCCGAGGGCGACATACGCAACGTGCAGCTCGACCTCATACCGGCCGACATGATTCAGACCATCGAAGTGAACAAGGTTGTTACGGCCGACATGGACGGCGACGCCATCGGCGGATCGATAAACCTCATAACCAAAAACACTCCTTACAAGGAAGTGTTCAACATAACGGCTGGAACAGGCTACAGCTGGATAAGCGAAAAGCCGCAGCTTAACCTCGGACTGACCTACGGCAACCGCTTCTTCAACGACAAGCTGGGCTTCATGGCAGCCATTTCTTACCAGAACTCACCGGCAGGATCGGACAACACTGAGTTTGAATACGACATCGACGACGACGGCAAGGTGGTGCTCACCGACGCCGAGGTAAGACAATACTACGTTACACGTGAGCGTCAGAGCTACTCGCTCTCACTCGACTACGTGTTCAACCCCAACCATAAAGTGTTCTTCAACGGTATCTACAATCGCCGCAACGACTGGGAGAACCGCTACCGCGTGTCATACAAAGACCTGGCAGACGGCGAGGGAGAGATGAAGGCCACGATAGAGACCAAGGGAGGATCGGCCGACAACCGCGGCGCACGACTTGAGCGCCAGCAGACCATGGACTACACCCTTGGCGGCGAGCACCTGCTCTGGGACAAGCTCTCTGCCGACTGGTCGGCATCGTTCTCAAGAGCTTCTGAGGGACGCCCCGACGAGCGCTACATGAGCCTTGAGCAGAAAGACATAACCATCAACATGGCCGACGCCGGACTGCGCCAGCCCTACTCTACAACATACATCAACCTCGACGAGGGCGAATGGAAGCTCGACGAGTTTACAAACGCCAACGAGAACATCATAGAGAACGAGTGGAAGTTCAAGCTCGACTTCGAGTTGCCGCTCGCAAACGGACTCTACGGCAACAAGCTTAAGTTCGGAGGAAAATACACACGCAAGTCGAAGACAAAGGACGTTGTATGCTACGACTACACCGACGGCTACGAAGCAATGTTCGGCGACGACTATTCTAACTACTACATCAACCGCATACGCGACGGATTCATGCCCGGAAGCCAGTATAAGTCGACAATGTTCATCGACAAGAACTACCTCGGAGGCATCAGCCACGTTGACCTGGCAGCCATGGGCGGCGAGCAGGTGCTCGAGGAGTCGGCAGGCAACTACGATGCAACAGAGCAGGTTTCGGCAGGCTATCTGCGCTTTGAGCAGAAGCTCGGAAAGAAACTTGAGCTTATGCTCGGACTCAGAATGGAGGCCACAAACCTGAAGACAAGCGGCTTCAACTGGATTGTTGACGAGGACGAGAACGAATATCTCGAGCCGACCGGCACCTACAAGAACAACTATATCAACTGGCTGCCGAGCGTATTGCTGAAATATAACGCCACAGACGACCTGAAGGTGCGCGCATCTTACACCAAGACGCTGGCACGTCCTAAATACTCTCACATGATGCCGGGCAGCAGCATCAACCGCACCGAATCGCCTGTTGAGGTGTTCGTGGGCAACCCTGACCTGAAGCCGGTTATCTCTAACAACTACGACCTGTCGGCAGAATACTACTTCAAGAGCGTTGGTCTGGTGTCTGCATCACTCTTCTACAAGCGCATCAACGACTATATGGTTGAGCATGTGTCTAAAGGCAGCTACGGAAACTACGACGACTGCAAGATAACACGACCCGTAAACGCATTCGACGCAGACCTCCTGGGCGTTGAGCTCGGACTGCAGCGCGACTTCGGATTCATACATCCGTCACTCAAGTGCTTCGGCTTCTACGGCAACTATACCTACACTCACAGCAACGTGGTCAAGTCAGTATTCGGCAACAAAGACGAGCAGGCTCTGCCCGGTTCGCCAGAGCACATGGCCAACGCGTCGCTCTACTTCGACAAGGGCGGACTGAACGTGCGTCTCTCTTACAACTTCACTTCTGCCTTCCAGGACGACGAGGAGTATCAGGAAGAAGCACAGCTGCGCCGCTACTACGACAAGGTTAACTATCTCGACCTGAACGCAAGCTACACATGGGGCAAGGACATCAAGTACACCTTCTATGCCGCTGCCAACAACCTGCTGAACCAGCCGCTGCGCTACTACCAGGGAGAGAAGGACCGCACAATGCAGGTGGAGTACTACGGAGTGAAGCTCCAGGCCGGATTCAAGCTCAGCTTCTAAGCCGGAAACGACTGAACGGTCATGAGAGTAATGTTTAAGAAGAATAGATTTATAATGAATTCCTGAAACGGATTAACACAGATGAAACCGGGAAAACAGGCGTGAGAGAGTACAAAATGACTTACAGCAAGTTATCAGTATGTGCTCAGCCTGCTGTCCCGGCTTTGCTTTCAAAACGAATATAAACAACAAAAACATCACAACAATGAAGAAACTTTCAACAACTCTGATTTTGCTTTTAGTGGCCGTGATGAGCATCATGGCGCAGACTCCCGAGCAGTGGGCCAAGCTGGAGAAGGACGTCAACTTCTACGTGGCCAACGACCTGGGACGCAACGGATACTACGACCAAAAGCCTATAGCTGAACTGATGGGACGCATGGCCGAGACCGTGGGCATAGAATGTGTGGCAGCGCCGGGCGACGTGCACCACTTTGAGGGTGTGCGCAGCACGCAGGACCCTCTCTGGATGACCAACTATGAGCTTATATACAGCCATCCCGAACTGATGCTCGACTGGTATCCGACGCTCGGAAACCACGAGTACCGCGGCAACACGCAGGCCGTGCTCGACTACACAAACGTGAGCGCACGCTGGGCCATGCCGGCAAGATACTACACAAAGGTGATTGAGGACGGCGGAGTGACCGTAAGACTGGTGTTCATAGACACTGCACCGATGATTGACAAATACCGCAACGACACCGAGAAATATCCCGACGCAGGCAAGCAGGACTACAACAAGCAGCTCGAATGGCTCGACTCTGTGCTCTCTTCGGCCAAGGAAGACTGGGTTATCGTGCTGGGCCACCACCCCGTTTATGCCGACACGGGCAAGGACACATCTGAGCGCGGCGACATGCAGGCACGCCTGAACCCGATACTGACCAAGCACAAGAACGTGAGCATGTATATCTGCGGACACATACACAACTTCCAGCACATACGCAAGCCGGGCTGCAACATCGACTATGTGGTGAACACGAGCGGCTCGCTGAGCCGCCCGAAGGTGAAGGCAGTAGACGGAACACAGTTCTGCAGCGGCGTGACGGGCTTCTCGCTGGTATGTGCCGACAAGACCACCCTGTCGCTCCATCTCATCGACAAGGACGGAAAGGTGGTATACACGGTTAACCACAAGAAATAACAAATTCTTCTTTTTTCTTTAAAATTAAGCACTATTAAAGGCGGCAAGGACAACATCCCTGTCGCCTTTTGCTTTTCTTGAGTAATGCTTACACGCCCGGAAAGCGTGTATCTTCATGTGTATTCGATGTGCAAAAACGGCTGACGCCAACGGACTTCGTAACTTTCTGACAATCAACCACATAAAAACAGCCATGCAAAACATGCCCTTTCAGCCTGCAAAAGGTGGCCTTTCGGGCGGCGAAACATGGCCTTTTGCAGCGCAAGACACGGCATTTCGGAAAACGGCATCGCAGGGCATGCTTAAGAGAAGGCATCAATGCTGAAAATATTTTACATCACGCCGTTACGCCACACCACCCTGCCCCGGCAGCACAATCATGCCCGGCAGGCAAAATTTATGGTCTCCTTACTTGTGCGTGAGCCTCAAACGTTGTATATTTGTGCCTGACGAAGGGCTGCACCGCCGCACGGCATACCGGCCACGGTAACGGCACAATGCGCCCGCAACAAACTTATATGAAGACAATGAACACTGAAGAATTTATAATGCTCCACCGCAACGACGACGTCAGGGCGCTCGCCCTTAAAGCTGCCGGAGCGAAGGACATAGACCTGGGCTACGCGCTCGACCAGATAGCAGGATGGCAGACGGCACGCAGGAAGCTGCCGCAATGGGCCGCGACAGAGGGCATAAAGTATCCGCCGCACCTGTCGATGGAGCAGTGCTCGTCGGAACAGACGGCCATCTACAAGGCAGACGTGGCGCAGAGGCTCATCAGCGGGCTGCCACGCGAGGCAGAGAGCGTGCTCGTTGACCTGACGGGCGGACTGGGCGTCGACTTCTCCTACATGGCGCGCCGCTTCAGCCGTGGCGTCTACGTTGAGCGCCAGAGCCATTTGTGTGAGCTCTCGCGGCATAACATGGGCGTGCTGGGCATCAGTCAGGCCGAGGTGGTCTGCGCCGATTCTGAGCAATTTATGGGCCAGATGGGGCATGTCACGATGATATTTGCCGACCCGGCACGGCGCGACAGCCATGGCGGAAGGACTTTTGCCGTGGCTGACTGCACGCCCGACGTGCTGGCAATGCGCGACGAGATGCTGGCCAAGGCCGACTTCGTGATGCTGAAGCTGTCGCCCATGCTCGACTGGCACAAGACGGTGGCCGACTTCGGCAGCTGTGTGGGCGAGGTGCACATCGTGTCGGCAGGCAACGAGTGTAAGGAGCTGCTGCTCGTCATGTCGGCACGCTTTGACGGACTGACCAGCGTTACGTGCGTCAACGACGGCAGCATATTCAGCTATAATCCGCAGACAGACATACAGAGAAATATAACGGATGAAGACGGCACGGGCGATGATGCCGGCGGCAACGGCAGCCGCGCGCCGCTGAGCCTGCAGCCGGGCATGAGCCTGTATGAGCCTAATCCGTCGGTGATGAAGGCAGGATGCTTCGGCCGCATAGAGGCAGCCTTCGGCACAAGACAGATAAGCCGCGACAGCCATCTGTTCGTGTCGGAGCAGAGAGCCGACGGATTTCCGGGCCGCGCCTTCGTCATAAAGGCCATAAGCAGCATGAACCGCAAGGAGCTGAAGAAGGCGCTCGGCGGCATAGGCAAGGCAAACATAACCACGCGCAACTTTCCGATGAAGGCCGAGGAACTGAGAAAGCGGCTGAAGCTGGGCGACGGGGGCGACTGCTACATCATGGCCACCACCACGGCCGACGGCTCGCACGTGCTGATAATATGCGCCAAGGAGTGAGCCGGAACATATATGACGACATAACAAAAAACATAAACAGCAATGAAAAAATCTATATTATCGCTGGCACTGGCGCTGCTTGCGGCAGTGGCAACGGCACAAGGACCGCAGGTAAGGACAGCCTGCGGAGTGGTTGAAGGCACCTGCGAGTCGGGCATAAAGGTATTCAAGGGCATACCCTTTGCAGCACCGCCCACAGGCCCACTGCGCTGGAAGGCACCACAGCCGGCAGCCCGATGGCAGGGCGTGCGCAAGGCAACGGAGTTTGGCCCCAACCCTATGCAGCAGCCTATATACGGCGACATGAACTTCGGCACAAAGAAGATGAGCGAAGACTGCCTGTATCTTAACATCTGGACACCGGCAAAGAGCATGGACGAGAAGCTGCCCGTGCTGATCTACTTCAACGGCGGCGGACTGATGGCAGGCAGCGGCAGCGAGCCGCGGTATGCCGGAATGAGCATGGCGCGCAAGGGCATCGTGGCCGTTACGGCAAACTACCGCGAGGGCATATTCGGATTCTTCGCTCATCCTGACCTGTCAAAGGAGACAGCATACAAGGGCTCGGGCAACTACGGCTTTATGGATCAGGCGGCTGCCATACAGTGGCTCAGGGACAACATAGCGGCATTCGGCGGCGACCCCGACAGGATAACCATTGCCGGCGAGTCGGCAGGCTCGATGTCGGTGAGCGCGCTCATGGCATCGCCCGTGTCGCGAAACCTCTTCTGCAGGGCAATAGGCTCAAGCGGTTCGGTGATAGCCTTCGGCAAGATTGCCACTCTGAAGGAGGCCGAAAAGGCAGGAAAGGAGAAGATGAAGCAGATGGGGTGCAAGTCGCTCGAGGAGCTCAGGGCTCTCAGCGCTGACGAACTGATGGAGCGCGCGGCCGTAAGAAGCAGGCCGGCATACAACATAGACGGCTACTTCTTCACCGAGCAGCCCGAACAGACCTTTGCCGAGGGCAGGCAGGCAAGGGTGCCGCTGCTGGTTGGCGGCAACTCTGAGGAGGCTCAGCCGTCATTCATCCTGCAGGGCAAGCCGGCCACGGTGGCAAACGCCACAGAGGCAGCCAGAGCCGTGTTCGGCAGCAACGCCGAGAAGGTTGTGCAGCTTTACGGCATCAGCACCGACGCCGACGTTAGCGGAGAGCCGGGCATGAAGCTTGCCTCCGACATGTTCATAGGCTTCGGCACGTGGAAATGGGCACACATGCACACCATGAGCAGCGGTCAGCCCGTATACAGATACGTCTACTGCCACCCGCGCCCGGCAATGAGAATAAGCGGAAAGGTGGCAGGACTGGCTGGCGGACTGAAGGACAAGGACGACGGCGACGACAAGGCACCCGAGGCAAAGGGAGCCGTACACTCGGCCGACATAGAGTATGCCATGGGCACGCTGCCCACCAACCGCGTGTTCGACTGGCAGCCGGAAGACTTCCTCATGTCGGACATCTTCTCTGGATATTACGCCAACTTCATAAAGACGGGCAACCCCAACGGACTGGGGCTGCCTGACTGGACGCCGGCAAACGGACAAGAGGCAGTGCCCGTGCTGCGGCTCGACGTAAACACGACGATGACCACCGACAGGCAGACCGAGGAGCGGTATAAGCTAATTGACACAATGATGTGGGGCACAAAGAAATAACACTGCACGTAAACTGGCGGCAGGATTTGAAGTAAGCATGCCCAAATCAGGAACATGCTGATATCGCAATATGATAAAACAAGAAAGGGAGACACGCCGACACAGGCATGTCTCCCTTTGATGTTTATATCGTTTTATAATGGATTTATCGCCACAAAACCTGAGCGCAGCAGGACATACGGCATGAAGAATGGCCGCAGGAGCCATTTTAAGGCCGTCTGAGGCGTCGAATGAAGCAAAGCCAATAAAGTATGCCTGCGCACAGCAAACACACGGGAAACGCGCTCCAAACGCCTACAAGGCCCCAGCCGCTGTGTATGCCGAGGAACCAGCCGAGCGGCAACGACACCACGAAATAGGAGAAAAAGGCTATCCAGATGAGCGGACGCACGCACGAAATGCCGCGCAGGGCGTTGGCAAAGGTGTACTGAAGGCCGTCGCCAAACTGATAAACGATGAGCGGTATGACGGTCTGCGACACGAGGACACACACCTCGGCGCTGTCTGTAAACCAATAGCTGAACGTATTGCGCAGCAGGAACACGGGCACCGAGAGCACGAAGGCTATGAGCATGATGACATGAAAGCCGGCATAGGCAGCATCGCGCACGGCGGCGGTGTCGCCCTGACCGTGGAAATAGCTCACCCTGACGGCTATTGCGGCAGCCATGCCGCTGTTGACCATATAGAGCAGCTGCGAGGCCGTGAGCGTAACCTGATGTGCGGCAAGGGCCGTTATGCCTATCCAGCCCACGAAGATGGCAGAGAGCGAAAAGGCCGCACACTCCATGCCGAGCTGCATGGCAACGGGCCAGCCAAGGGTGTTGATGCGGCGGAAGTCGGCACGGTTGAGCCGTCCGGCAGCATATCCGCGGCGGTAAGGGGCATAGCTGCGGTGGAACACGAACACGGCAACGAAGGCAACGAACATAACGATGCGCGACACCATGGTGCTGATGCCGGCACCGAGAAGGCCCAGCTCGGGCATGCCGAAGGCTCCGTAGATGAGCACATAGTTGCCGAAGATGTTGAGCACGTTGCCGCCCAGGATGACGAACATCGGCACGCGCGTGTCGGTTATTCCGTCGTAAAACTGCTTGAAGGCGTTGAACATGCACAGGAAGGGCAGCGACACGATGTTCACCAGAAGATATGAGCGCATGTAGGGCAACAGCTCTACGGGCTGCCCCATGCGGTGCAGGTTGAGATAGAACACCACGGAGACGGCAAGCAGAATGACGGCCATCAGTCCGTTGGCGGCAAGGCTGTTGCGCAGTATGCCGCCAATCTCTTCCTTCTCGCCGCGGCCGAACATGGCGCCCACGATGGGCGTAAGACCATAAGAGAAGCCCATGGCGAAGATAACGATCAGAGTGAACATGGTGGTGACAAAGCTGGCGGCTGCCAGCTCCATCATGCTGTGGTGGCCTATCATGAGCGTGTCGGCAAAGCCGAGTACCACGTTTCCGATCTGTCCCACCACAATGGGCACGCCGAGCGAAACGAGCGCGCGGTAGTGTGTTGTGTATCTTTTCAGTGTGAAGTGCATAACGGGTGCAAAGATAGTGCTTTTTTCATAAAAGCCCACCCTTTTGCCCTTCCTTGCACGGCGATGACAAAATATTTTACTGCATCATGCATCTACAAGGACTGAAACACGGCAAAAATAACGGGAACATACGGAAGGCGATGAACAGAGAGATAGGAAAAGGCTGCTTTTATAATCTATAAAAACTCCATGTTATAACGGGACCTTGCAGAAATAGCGCAAAATCCGGCAGACAATAACATTACATGGCATAATACCTAAAACTGCATGCAGGTAACAGCAACGCACAGGACTGGATAACGAAAAAGATAAATAATCAGATGCGTTCTGCCAACGTCATCCACCCAAAATATACAAATGCCTCCGCAGAGACATAAATCCCTTATATGTAAAGGCTGCGCCCTGACCACCCAGTCACATAACCGGGCGGTCAGGGCGCGCCTAAAGATTATAAAAAAATTCTACATTATCATTACCTTCTTACGTAGCAAGCTGTTACCGCTCTTAACCTCGACTACATATGTGCCGCGTGCAAGCGATGCTACTGATACATGGCCGCTTACTCCGGCAGCATTGTATACGCATACGCCGTTTACTGAATATATGCGCACGTCAGCCTTATCTGTGCCTGCTATGTCGATAGTGCCCTCACCCGAGTTGAATGATACCTCTACATCGTCAGCAATCTTATTTTCGGTAATACCCGTTGTCAGGTCATCATATGCACTAAGATTCATGATCCAGCCCAAGTTACCATACTCATTTTTCTGGTTGAAGCCTCCGAAAGTCAGTCCTTCAGGATTATTTGAATATATCACACCAAAGTGCCCGTCGGGGAAGTTCTCCATCAGCTCGTTGTAAGCCTTCTCGCTGTGCTCCCTTACCCAGTCGCCAAAGTCCATCACTGCGCCGTTCTTATGTACGTAAGGAACTCTGTCGAGCGGAGGCATGTATGCCGGCTGACCCAAGAATACGGTGCCATCGTCAAGCACGGCCGTAGGGAACAGTCCGTCGACTCCCTCAAGTACGGTCACCTCTTCGGTCTCAGGGTTAATTATGACCGGCTTAGTCTCGGTGGTAGTTACCATGTATTTACCGTTGTTGCTAAGGTTCATTTCAAGGATGTGGAACACGTTTTCGCCGATTAGGTATTTGCCTAGACGATCGTAATACAGCATGATAGAGTCATTATAAGCCTGTCCGTCGCTCAAGAACTTGTTGTAGTCCTCGGCGTATCTGTTTTTGCGGTCTGCACCGTCGGGCGTATCAGTGTTGAAGAAGTCGGTCTTGTGTTGGTTGGGGTTGTACGTCGGCCACGGCCACCTTTCTTCTTCCGGAATGGTAAAACCTGCATGCTCTACGGAATCATTATAGGCGGCAAGAGCCTCGTTGAAGGCTTCAAGTTCCTCGGCAGTATAGTATTCTGTTACGTCAGGCTCTTTGGGCACATATTGCGGCCACTCGGGGGCTATCTCGTCCTTGTTGAAACAGAAGTCGCTACAAAGCTCCTTGTAAGTCCAATCCCTTGTCTGCGCCGAAGCCCTCTTCCACATTACAGGGAAGTAGATGGTGCCGGAGGCATCGATTAGTCGTCCGTATATAGTCAATCCGTCGCCAGAAACGCCAAGAAGCCACGCGCCCTGTGTGAGGCGGTTGTCAAAACCTATCTTATCGAAAGGCAATTCCTCGTACATATCGTAATCTCCCGATTCGTTGCGGTACCATATCACCGGCTGGTAGTAACTGAAACGTTCGCCGTTATTGTCGATACCTGAAACCGACACATTGCCAGCGATGAAAGAACCGTCTTCGGGCACTCCATAGCACGTACCCGAAATGCCCTCCGGCGTGGGCAGTGGCACAAAACCATCACCCTCGGTGACATAGCACGGCATCTGGGCGCTGTTGTTGGGAGCGTACGAGCCTGCCGCAATACCGCAGTCGGCAACGGCTCTAATGTCGTATATCACACCTGTTTCTTCAAACACGCTCAGCTTGCCAGTCTTGGCGTTAATAAAATAGCCTATGCCCTGAGTCGAGCCTACGGCATAGCTGCCGTTTGACGACACGTTCGTTATTATAGCCTCGTGGGTCTGGAACGGTATGGGCGACTCTTGTGCCGGCGCTGCACAAAAACAACATATTGTCACTAACGATAATAAAGTTTTTTTCATACGGTTAAGATTTAAATTAGATAACAGACAAATTCAAAAAGCGCTTTATTAAATATCAATTCCCTATGCGTAACTGTTTCGTCACACCTGCAAAATTATGACATGACAAAAGAAAATGCAAATCAAAAATATCCAATTTCAAGAAATTGGTGATAATACGCAATAAAAGCGGCGGTTTTAGTTATAAAACTGTCATGCTTAGTGTAATATGACCATAAAATGCGCGACGCAATGCATGTCTGCGCATTGTCAGACAGACGCTTTCAGCTTGTCTTTGTACATTGACGGGGTGATGCCGACCACCTTGCGGAACAGCTCGACGAAGGTGGTGTACGACTTAAAGCCTACGCTCTCTGCGATGGCGTTGAGCGTGTAAGAGCCGTAAGTGCCGGTGTCGGCCATGCGCAGACAAGCCAGACGTATGCGGTAGTCGTTGACGTAATTCTTGAAAGTCTTGTGGAAGGTGTCGTTTATCACGAGAGACACGTACTTGCTGTTGGAACCAACGAGCGAGGCGAGACGCGCAAGAGAGAAGTCGCTGCTGCAAAACTCGGTCGAGTTTTCCATCACGTCGATTACCGCGTCGAGCAGTTTCCTGCGCATGTCTTCGCTGATTGCCAGAGTCTTGTTCTTGCCGTCAGCATCGTCAGCAGTAGTGGCTACAGCAGTATCTGGCGCTTCGCCGGTTCCGTCGGAATGTTCCTGCGACGCACGCAGGGCTGCCAGCTCGGCCTCCGAGCTTTTAAGCCGGTTGCTAAGCTCAAGCATGCGCTGCCTAGTAAACTCCTGTTGCTTGACGAAGTCGCGGTTGATTACAAACAGGTCGTTGTAGCTCTTGTCTATCTTGCCCTTCTGGCGGTACACAAGCAGGAGCAGCACTCCTATCACGGCCGTCACGACAGTGACGCCGGCGATGGTGAGCCTCTGGCGTGAAATGGTCTGCAAGCGTTCCTTCTCGCGGGCGTTGAGCGAGGCTATGTATTTGTCGTACTTGTCCATCTCATAAAGCGTCTGCTCGTTTTTAACGGCATCAAACTTGTTTGTGTCGAATATCGAGTCCTTCTCATGCTGATAACGGGCCCTGTAGCGGCTTGCAGCCTTGTAATTGCCTATAGAGTCATAAAAGTCAGCATATTTTACAAGGACATCAAGATAGACATGCAATATGCCGTGCTTTACTGCCGTACTTTCGCACAAACGCAGGTATTTCAATGTTGAATCGCGATTGCCAAGACTCATATAGTTATTATACAGCTCTCTGTAAGCAGAACAAATGTATCGCGGCCCCATCTTGTTTTTAACAGCATAGTTCAACAATTCGTTGTACGTATTTATGGCCTCGGGGTAGTTTTTCTCCGCCATGAGAATCAGTCCGAAATTGAAAATACCCATGTAGCAGTTTTCCTTGTCCGCAGGATTCTTCACCTTCTCGGACATCTTATAGTATTTTCTGGCAGAGGACGTATTACCCTTGATAATGTTTACTTTCGTCATGTTGGCAAGAATCTTGTATGCATTGGCCTTGTCGCCGTATTTATGGCAAAACTCATAGCCTTTCTTGTAATACGACAAGCCCTTTACATAGTCGCCGAACACGCAGTATACGTTGGCTATGTTGTTGTAGAAACGCCCTGTTTCGTGCTTGGCATTGCAATCGTTGTTAATGCGCAGTCCGCTGAAATAGGCTGAGAGAGCACCTGCGTAGTTGCCTTTCATATAGAGAATATTGCCTTTCTTCAGATATGCCATTGCGCATTGCTTCTTGTCTTTGTCGGAGAGTTTATCGTTCATTCGGTTGCACGCCACCATGTAATACACCAGGGCGGTGTCGGAATGTCCGGCATTGAGATAATGTTCTGCCTTCTTCATTATATAGTCTATCGAGGCGTCTGATGTCTTTTTGACCAAGGTCATATAGTCTTTGGCCAGCACACGGGCACCGGCGCATGAGGGCAGGAGCATCAGCAGCACAAGCAGAAGCGTGCGCAACGCCATGAAGCAAGACTTTAAAACTATACGAGGAGCGCCGGCCTTATCGTGTGCAGGTTCTGCCGTAGAGAGCTGCGAACCAAGGCACCGAGATATCTGTGATGCCGGATTATAGGATGAATTTATAATGCTTATGATGTTTTTCATTAGCCGTAAGATTTCTACGTTTATATTCAAGGCCTGGAAAGAAAGCCAAAATATCAGCAAAGATAGTGAAAGGTGAGAGCAATACAAAATGAAAAACGTATTTTTTTATTTTTATTGCCGAGCCGATGACTATCTTGTTCAAAAAGTATGGATAAACTTAGCCTGTGCGAGTTTACAGAATGGTATTAACCAATATCCTTCCTTGCACGGCGAAGACAAAATATTTATCAGAAAACAGCCTGCATACACATCGGCAGTAAACGGACAGGCATGAAAATAAATCTTGTCAGCGCAGAAAATAAGGCTTCAAAAATAAGGCGGAGTGAATATACACCCCGCCTTTTAATGCTCATCAGAAAGATTATACCCAGCGGCTTCGCACAGCCTTGACATTTGTAGACAAGTATAGGCTGCCGTAAAAGCCGCGGAAATACATAATCATATTACCCCATTAATCAAATTATAAAGTATCACTATTTAGTCATTCACAAATCAGACCTTTGCCGATTCAGGCAGTGTCAGCTGCATGCCGACACTGCCTGCGGCTACAGGAATATTATTGCAGTATAACTTTCTTGCGAATCACCTTGCCTTCTGCTTTCACCTCAACGATGTATGCACCATTTACGAGCGACGGCACAGAAAGACTTCCGCTTACGCCTGAAGCATTGCATACACAGCTTCCGTTTACGGCAAATATGCGGACATCGGCATTGTCAGCACCTGTAATGTATATTCTGCCAGCCTCACGGTTATAAGATACGCTGATGTCATCACCTGCTATTTCTGCGTCAGATATTCCGGCTGTAAAGTCATCGTATGCATTCAGGTCCATAACCCATCCTTTATGACCATAATCGAATGTCTCATTAAAACCACCGAATGTATTACCTTCAGGATCCCTTGAATATATTACTCCAAAATGCCCGTCAGGGAAATCAGCTATAAGATCATCGTATGCCTTCTGACTGCGTCCTTTCAACCATTCATCGAAAGACATCAATTTTCCATCTTTATATACAGACGGTATTCTGTCAAGAGGAGGCATGGCAGCAATCTGACCCAAGAATACGGTTCCGTCGTCAAGCATGGCCGTCGGGTAGAGACCATCAGTGCCTTCCAGCTGCACCACTTCCTCTGTCAGCGGATCAATCACAACCACTTTATAACGCGTGCGGGTGGTCATATATTTCCCGTTTTCGGAGAAAGATACGTCAAGCATATTGAGTATATTCTCATCAATGACATATTTGTTGAACCGTTCATTGAAAAGATCTATAGAGTCGTTGTAAGCCACAGCGTCGTCCCTGAACTGATTGTAATCGTTGACATACCTATTGTGACGCTCTACGCCATCGGCAGAGCTTAAGTCAAAGAAGTCGGTAATATGCTCCTCCGGATTGTACTTCGGATACGGGCCTCTCTCTTCGGCCGGAATAGTCCAGCTCGCCTTTGCCACGGAGTCGTTGTAAATCTCTATAGCCTTATTGAAGGCGGCCAGTTCCTCTTCATTCAGGTAATCCGTCCCGATAGGTTTCTCCGGCTTATACTGCGGCCATTCTGGCAGAATCTCATCCTTGTTGAAGAAGTAGTCCTTACAGAGTCTTCTGTATTTCCAATCCTTGCTTGAGGTTGAGCTTCTCTCCCATATCACAGGCCAGTACAGAGAGCCCGAATAGTCTTTCATTCGCCCGTATATCTTGAGTCCGTCATTCGACACACCCATGACCCAAGTGCTCTGGTTAGGACGATTGTCAAAGCCCATTATCTCAAAACTAAGTACCTGATACTCATCATATTCACCGGATGCATTACGATACCATACTACAGGATTGTTGACTTCTCCCTTTTTATCGGTATTACCAACAATGATAGAGCCATCTTCAGAGATGCCTTGGCACACGCCGCTAGAATTGCTGAACGGAAGTTCAACAATGGTGCCATCTTCCTTGAAGCAACACGGAGTGCGTATGCCGTCGGATGAATACGTGAACGAACCTACAGCCAAGCCTGTACCTGAGACACCGTAAATATCATTATTAACCCCAAGTTCGTCAAACACCCTGAGGTTTCCTGTCTGAGCGTTCAAAAAATATCCAACACCCTGAGTTGAACCTACAGCCCAATTACCGTTGGCGGCCACGTTTGTAAATACAGCCTGATGAATTTGGTAAGGCACGGGGGTTTCTTGTGCCGGAGCTGCACACATACAGCAGACTGCAAAAGCTGATAATAAAAATTTTTTCATAAGCTAAAAGGTTTAAAGTTTTTAAAACGATTATTTCACACAAATATTCATTGTCCGATTTACGTCTGCCAGAAAACAGAACAAATATCTTCAAGAAAGCATTATGTCCGGCAGACTTTTCTCACTTGCAAATGTATGCATTGCTTTAAACAAATGCAAACCGAAGATATCCAACTTTCTGAAAATCGGTGATAATAAATAATAAGAAGTCTGATTATATTTACAATCAGACTTCAATTTTCAGGAAATAATCTTAAATGGCATAAAAACCTTACACGCAAGTATCAAACAGACTCTTTCAGTTTGTCTCTATACATGGAAGGTGTTATTCCAACAATCTTGCGAAAAAGTTCAACAAATGTTGTGTATGACTTAAACCCTACGCTCTCCGCTATGGCGTTCAACGTATAAGAACCATAGCCTGCTGTGTCGGACATACGCAGACAAGCAAGATGGATGCGGTAATCGTTAACATAATTCTTGAAACTTTTATGGAACGTGTCGTGTATTACAAGCGAAACATACTTGTTGTTAGAGCCCACTAAAACGGCAAGGCGAGCAAGAGAAAAATCGGGACGGCAAAATTCCGTTGTGTTCTCCATTATATCAATCACTGAATCGAGCAGTTTTCTGCGCATGTCATCATTGATGCCACCCGACTTGGCTTTATGTGCCATATCGTCAGACTGCTCTGAGGCACCGGCATCCTTGACGACATCATCGGCATCATAGGCTGCCAGCCTACCCCGAAGCTGTTCGGCCTCGGCCTCCGACTCTTTAAGACGGCTTACCGCATCGTTCAGGCGCTGCCTCATTATCTCCTGATTATTGACAAAGTTGCGGTTGACGACAAACAGATTGTTGTAGCTCTTGTCTATACGCTTTTTCTGTCTATATACAACAAGCAAGAGCAGCCCTACGACAAGCGTTACCACAGACACGGCAGCTATGGTGTATCTTTGCGCCGAGATTGTGAGCACACGCTCCTTCTCGCGGGCGTTGAGCGAGGCTATGTACTTGTCGTACTTGTTCATCTCGTAAAGGAGCTGCTCGTTTTTGACGTTTTCGAGTTCGTGGGTGTCGAATATTGAGTCCTTCTCATGCTGATAACGGGCCCTGTAGCGGCTTGCTGCCTTGTAATTGCCTATGGAGTCGTAATAGTCAGCGTACTTCACAAGAACCTCAAGATAGACATGCAATATGCCATGCTTTACAGCCGTACTCTCGCACAAACGCATGTATTTAAGAGTGGAGTCACGGTCGCCAATGCTCATGTAATTCTTATATAACTGCTCGTAAGCAGAGCAAAGGTACCGCGGGCTCATCTTATTTTCCACCGCATAGTCCAACAATTCATTGTACGTATTAATGGCTTCATGATAGTTTTTTTCTGACATCAGAATAAATCCTAAATTGAATATGCTAGTGTAGCAATTTCCCTTGTCGGCAGGATTCTTCACCTTCTCTGACATCTTATAGTATTTTCTGGCAGAAGACGTATTACCCTTGATAATGTTTACTTTCGTCATGTTGGCAAGAATCTTGTAAGCGGTGTTCTTGTCGCCGTATTTATGGCAAAATTCATAACTTTTTTTATAATATCCCAAGCCCTTGGCATAATCGCCGAACACGCAGTAAATGTTGGCTATGTTGTTGTAAAAACGACCTGTTTCTTGCTTAGTTTTGCAATCATTATAGATGCGTAATCCGCTGAAATATGCAGAAAGGGCATCTGCGTAATTGCCTTTAATATAAAATACATTACCCTTTCTAAGATACGCCAAGGCACACTGTCGCTTATCCTTGTCCGGCAGTTTGTCATTCATGCGGTTGCACACCACCATGTAATACACCAGCGCTGTATCGGGATGGCCTGCGTTAAAATAATAGTCGGCCTTTTTCATTATGTTGTCTATCGAGGCGTTAGATGTCTTTTTTACTATATGCAAGTAATCTTTGGCCAGCACGCGGGCACCGGCGCATGAGGGCAGGAGCATCAGCAGCACAAGCAGAAGCGTGCGCAACGCCATGAAGCAAGACTTTAAAACTATACGAGGAGCGCCGGCCTTATCGTGTGCAGGTTCTGCCGTAGAGAGCTGCGAACCAAGGCACCGAGATATCTGTGATGCCGGATTATAGGATGAATTTATAATGCTTATGATGTTTTTCATTAGCCGTAAGATTTCTACGTTTATATTCAAGGCCTGGAAAGAAAGCCAAAATATCAGCAAAGATAGTGAAAGGTGAGAGCAATACAAAATGAAAAAATACTTTTTTTTATTTTTATTGCCGAACCGATGACTATCTTATTCAAAAAAATATGGATAAACTTAGCCTGTGCGAGTTTACAGCATGGTGCTCACCAATACCCTTCCATGCACGGCAGACACGCAATATTTAATGCTCACAAGACTGCCGTCCGTCACCTTGGCGCCACTACAACAGGGAAATAAGCCGTGGGCGGCAACGCAGGATGCGGATGCAGATGGGTGCTTAGACTGTGAACTATTGAATACCATGACTAAGGCAAACAAGCTAAATAAGGCACAAAAAGGGCGCGGTTCGTAAGAGCCGCGCCCTTGGGCTATGATATATTCATCTTAAAGTTGCCGCAAGCGGCGCTAAACGGAATGTTATTTCACCTCTATCTGGCGTGCCGCAGGACATTCGGGCTTAGACATCTTAGGCAGCGTTACGGTGAGCACGCCGTCGTTTACTCTGGCTGCGATAGCCTCCTTCTCAACGTCGTCGGGCAGCAGCAGCGTCTGTTCAAACTTGCTGTAGGCAAACTCGCGGCGCAGATAGTGGCTCTTCTTGTCCTCCTCTTTCTTCTCGGTGTGGGCCTCCATGTGTATGTGCAGGTTGCCGTCCTTGTCGATGTTCACGTTGAAGTCGTCCTTGGTCATTCCCGGGGCAGCCACTTCCACAGTGTAGTCTTTCTCGGTTTCCTTGACGTTGATGGCCGGTGCCGTAGCCTTAGTTCTTGTCATGAAGTCTGTGTCAAAGAAGTCGTTGAAAACTTCGGGCATCCAATTGTTTCTGCTAATTACTGGTAACATAATAAATCCTCCTTATAATTTTTTTAATCCTTTCATTTTTCTGCCGCCCTGCCCGCCGGTATCCCGGCCGCGGCCTTGCGGCTGCCTGAGGCTCCTGAGCCAAAGGCTTTCGCTTACATAAGTGCAACATGCGTGCCACTTACAGATTTAGACAAATTGGCATTATTCATTGACAATATGTCAGAAAAGATTAATTTTTTTAAACTTTCGAGCCGAAAACACTAGCATTTTGTCAGAATATGATAGCCAGCCCCACCCTTCGCAGCACCAAAACATGCACTATCGTTATGCCGTAGCCCTAAATTACGGCACAGGCTTGGCATCATGCAGGCAAAAGCCGCGCAAGCTCCCAATTTCTAAGAGGATGCCTTTTGCATCATAAAAGAATATCTTTTACACGCCAAAAGGCCAACTTTTGCAGGCTGAAACACGGCATTTTGCAACTGAACGCCCATAAAACGGATAACCATCTGATTATCAACATATTACACAACATGCAAATATTATAACGGAGACAACTGCATGACTTTCACTCAAAATGCCGGCATGGCAGGCGGAATGGCGTTAAACGCAAGCATGGAGAACCAACTGGAATGAAACAGACAAAAGCCGCTCATGGCACAAACGAAAGGCAGGGGCACAAAAAAAGGCAGGGCGCACAACGGCGCCCCGCCCATGGAGACTATGAAAAAATAAATTTATAGCGTTCTTTCCATTAGTCGTTCAACTTAGCCTTGATGAACTCGCGGTTCAGACGGGCTATGTTGGCGATGGTCTCGTTCTTCGGGCACTCAGCCTCGCAGGCGCGGGTGTTGGTGCAGTTACCGAATCCGAGCTCTTCCATCTTCATTATCATTGCCTTGGCACGCTTGGCAGCCTCAGGACGGCCCTGGGGCAGAAGAGCCAGCTGGCTAACCTTAGAGCTTACGAAAAGCATGGCAGAACCGTTCTTGCAGGCAGCAACACAAGCGCCGCAGCCGATGCAAGTAGCGCAGTCCATAGCCTCGTCGGCAGCCTCTTTAGGTATAAGAATGGCGTTAGCGTCCTGGGGCTGTCCGGTGCGTACGGTGATATATCCGCCTGCCTGTATGATCTTGTCGAATGCTCCGCGGTCAACCATGCAGTCCTTGATAACAGGGAATGCAGCCGAACGCCACGGCTCAACGGTGATAACGTCGCCGTCCTTGAACTTACGCATATACAGCTGGCATGTTGTAGCTCCGGTGTTAGGGCCGTGAGGATGTCCGTTGATGTAGAGCGAGCACATGCCGCAGATGCCCTCGCGGCAGTCGTGGTCGAACACGAACGGCTCCTTGCCTTCCTCAATGAGCTGCTCGTTCAGAATGTCGAGCATCTCGAGGAAAGATGTATCATCGGGGATGTCCTTCATCTCGCGTGTGTCAAAATGGCCCTCGGCTTTCGGTCCGTTCTGACGCCAGAATTTCAGTGTGAATGAAATGTTTGCCATATTTTTAGTTCTTATAATTTCTGGTTTGTACTTTTATTGCTTCATAGTGCAGAGGCTCCTTGATAAGCTCGGGCGCCTTCTCGTCGCTGCCCTGGTACTCCCAGCAGCCTACATAGAAGAAGTTTTCGTCGTCGCGCTTAGCCTCGCCTTCCTCAGTCTGGTACTCCTCACGGAAGTGACCGCCGCATGACTCGTTACGAGAGAGAGCGTCGTAAGCCACGAGCTCGCCCATTGTGATGAAGTCACGCAGGTGTATAGCCTTGTCAAGCTCGGTGTTAAGACCCTCTTTTGAGCCCGGGATAAACAGGTTGGTCTCAAACTCCTTGCGTATTTTCTTGATCTTCTCGAGACCTGTCTTCAGGCCCTCGGCTGTACGGCCCATGCCCACATACTCCCACATTACGTGGCCAAGCTCCTTGTGGATAGAGTCGACAGAGCGCTTGCCCTTGATGTTCATCAGGCGGTCGATTTCAGCCTGAACGGCCTTTTCAGCCTCCTCAAACTCGGGCAGGTCGGTAGAGATGCGAGGCCAGATAGACTGGTCGGCCAGATAGTTCTGTATGGTGTAAGGCAGAACGAAGTAGCCGTCGGCCAGACCCTGCATAAGAGCTGACGCACCCAGACGGTTGGCACCGTGGTCAGAGAAGTTGCACTCGCCGATGGCGAACAGACCTGTGATGCTTGTCATGAGCTCATAGTCAACCCAGATACCGCCCATTGTATAGTGGATGGCAGGATAGATCATCATCGGGTTGTAATACTTCACGCCGTTAATCTCGTTTGCAAGCTCGCCCGGATTGACGTCTGTGATTTCCTCATACATGTCGAAGAGGTTGCCGTAGCGCTGGCGTACAACGTCGATGCCGAGGCGCTCGATGCTCTCAGAGAAGTCGAGGAACACGGCCAGACCTGTGTTGTTAACGCCGAAGCCCTTGTCGCAGCGCTCCTTGGCAGCACGCGAAGCAACGTCGCGGGGAACGAGGTTACCGAATGCCGGATAGCGGCGCTCCAGATAGTAGTCGCGGTCTTCCTCAGGAATGTCGCTTCCCTTCTTTGTTCCGGCCTGCAGAGCCTTGGCGTCCTCAAGCTTCTTGGGCACCCAGATACGTCCGTCGTTACGCAGAGACTCAGACATAAGCGTAAGCTTCGACTGGTTGTCTCCGTGTACAGGGATACATGTCGGGTGGATCTGAACGTAAGAAGGATTGGCGAAGTAAGCGCCCTTGCGGTAGCAAGACATGGCAGCTGTACAGTTACAGCCCATGGCGTTTGTTGAAAGGAAGTATGTGTTACCGTATCCGCCGGTAGCTATAACCACTGCGTTGGCAGAGAAGCGCTCCAGTTTTCCGGTTACGAGATTCTTGGCAATGATACCACGTGCACGGCCGTCAACGAGCACAACGTCTTCCATTTCGTAGCGTGTGTAGAGCTTAACGCGGCCTGCGTGTATCTGGCAGCTGAGTGCAGAGTAGGCACCGAGCAGCAGCTGCTGGCCTGTCTGACCCTTAGCGTAGAATGTACGTGACACCTGAGCACCGCCGAACGAACGGTTGGCAAGCATGCCGCCGTATTCGCGTGCGAAAGGAACACCCTGTGCAACACACTGGTCGATGATGTTGTTAGACACCTCAGCCAGACGGTAAACGTTAGCCTCGCGTGCACGGTAGTCACCACCCTTCACTGTGTCGTAGAACAGACGGTAAACAGAGTCGCCGTCGTTCTGATAGTTCTTGGCAGCGTTGATACCGCCCTGAGCAGCGATAGAGTGAGCGCGGCGCGGAGAGTCCTGTATGCAGAAGTTCAACACGTTGAAGCCCATCTCGCCCAGGCTGGCTGCTGCACTGGCACCTGCCAGACCCGTACCTACGACGATAACGTCGAGCTTCAGCTTGTTCTTAGGGTTAACCAGGCGCTGATGTGCCTTATAGTTGGTCCATTTTTCAGCTATCGGACCTTCAGGTATTCTGGAATCTATTTGTTTTGCCATAATATTCTTTCTAAATAATTATGAATTTTGAGTTACGCATTTTGAACTACAATTACAACAGGCTCGGTGCGCATCCGAAAGCGAAAGCAAGCACTACAACGAGGAAGCCCAGCATGAGGAGAGTTGTGTAAACCAGGCCGATGACCTTCCAGCGCTGGAACCAAACCTTGCCGCTCCATCCGAAAGTCTGCATTGCGCTCCAGAATCCGTGTGAGAGGTGGAACCAGATAGCAGCAAGCCAGATGATGTAAAGCACAACGTAAACCGGGCAAGAGAATGTGTCTACGATGTAGGCAAATCCGTCAGCCGGATGATGAGGAACGCTGATGCCTGTCAGTTCGGCAAACATCATGTTGTACCAGAAGTTGAACAAGTGAAGCAGAAGACCGAGCAGAACGATGATGCCGAGCACCAGCATGTTCTGAGAAGCCCACTCCACCTTAGAGGGACGTGTTGTCACAGCGTAGCGCTCGTTTCCGCGTGCACGGCGGTTCTGCATTGTCAGCAGGAACGCATATACGATGTGAATCACCGCAAGAGCCGCAAGAGCCAGAGTTGCAACAAGTGCATACCAGTTGGCTCCGAGGAACTCACAAACCATGTTGTAAGCATCTCCTGAGAAAAGAGCTACTACGTTCATTGACATGTGGAACGTCAAGAACAGGATAAGCGCAATACCTGTTACGGACATCACGACTTTCCTTCCAATAGATGAATTACATAACCACATAAATGATTGAAATTTAAGTATTTAACTGTATTAATTAATAATGTTTCTCTACATTTAAGTGTACTGCATAACCCAAGGTCAGCCCCGCCGCAATACCTTCTTTTAGGTATTTTAGCGTTTATTATGAGGATGCAAATATACTCTATTTTAGCGATAAATCAAACTATTTCATCAAAAATTCAATTTAATTTCTTACTTTTGCGCCAAATTGATATTGCTCTAAAAATTATAAGGATAATATGCTTCTTAAATATGACGTCATCGTGATAGGCGGCGGACACGCCGGCTGCGAGGCTGCCACGGCCTCGGCCAACATGGGCGCAAGCACCTGCCTTGTGACGATGGACATGAACAAAATTGCGCAGATGAGCTGCAACCCGGCCATCGGCGGAATAGCAAAGGGACAGATTGTCAGGGAAATCGACGCGCTGGGCGGACAGACGGCAATAGTGACCGACGCCACAGCCATACAGTTCAGGATGCTCAACCGCTCAAAAGGCCCGGCCGTGTGGAGCCCGAGGGCACAATGCGACAGAGGCAAGTTTATATGGAAATGGCGCGAGGTGCTCGACACGACGCCCAACCTCGACATCTGGCAGGACGAGGCCTGCGAGCTCATAGTAGAGAACGGCGAGGCCGCGGGAGTGAAGACCGTGTGGGGCGTTGAGCTGAGAGCCAAGAGCGTGGTGATAACGGCGGGAACCTTCCTGAACGGACTGCTGCACATAGGACGCAAGCAGCTGCCAGGCGGACGCATAGCCGAGCCGGCCGTGAAAGACCTGACCGAAAGCATAACACGCCACGGAATAAGAAGCGCAAGAATGAAGACCGGCACGCCGGTGCGTATAGACATGAGGTCGGTGCACTTTGAGGACATGGAGATACAGGAGGGCGAAAACGACTTCCACCAGTTCAGCTTCATGGCTCCCCACCGACAGCTCAGGCAGCTGCCGTGCTGGACATGCTACACAAACAAGGAGGTGCACGACACGCTGAGAAGCGGACTGGCCGACTCGCCGCTCTACAACGGACAGATACAGAGCATAGGGCCGCGCTACTGCCCCTCGATAGAAACAAAGCTGGTAACCTTCCCCGACAAGGAGCAGCACCCGCTCTTCCTCGAGCCTGAAGGCGAAACCACCAACGAGATGTATCTCAACGGATTCTCGTCGAGCATGCCGATGGAGGTGCAGATTGCAGCACTGAGAAAAATTCCGGCGCTGCGCGACGCCAAGATCTACCGTCCGGGCTACGCCATCGAGTACGACTTCTTCGACCCTACCCAGCTCGACCACTCGCTCGAGTCTAAGATAATAAAAGGTCTGTTCCTTGCCGGACAGGTGAACGGAACCACAGGATACGAGGAGGCAGGCGGCCAGGGAACCATTGCCGGAATAAACGCGGCGATAAGATGCGGCGGCGGCGAGCCGTTCATCCTTCACCGCGACGAGGCATACATCGGCGTGCTCATTGACGACCTCGTGACGAAAGGCGTCGACGAACCTTACCGAATGTTCACAAGCCGCGCCGAATACAGAATACTGCTCCGACAGGACGACGCCGACGCACGACTGACCGAAAAGGCCTACAACCTCGGATTGGCAAAGCGCGACAGATACGACTGGTGGATGCAGAAGAAGGAAGCGACGGAAAGCATCATAAACTTCTGCGCCACTACTCACGTCAAGCCGAAGGACATCAACGCGGCGCTCGAGTCGCTCGGCACCACCCCGCTGCGCGAAGGATGCAAGCTGATCGATCTCGTGGCCCGTCCGCAGATCAACCTGCAGAATCTTTCCGAACTTGTGCCCGAACTGAAGCAGCTCATCGCCTCGCTGCCCAACCGCAACGATGAAACGGCAGAGGCTGCAGAGATAAAAATGAAATACAAGGGTTACATCGAACGCGAGCGGATTGTGGCCGACAAAATGCACCGCCTGGAGAACATCAAAATAAAAGGCCATTTCAACTATCTCGAGATGGAACAGCTCTCGACCGAGGCCCGTCAAAAGCTTGCAAAAATCAACCCCGACACACTGGCTCAGGCAAGCCGAATTCCGGGTGTCTCGCCGAGCGACATCAACATCATGCTGGTGCTGATGAAAAGGTAAAACAGCCATATGTTTCACGTGAAACAAAATGAGCATTTTTTGTTAAGCGAAAACGTTGGAACCGACTGAAAGATAGTAAGATACAAAATCGGGACACAAATTTACTTTAAGGCAAAATTTGATGTTCCTCACGATAAAAAGGAGCAATATTTCAGACTGTCTGACTCCTCTTATTATGCCCTCCGGGTGCCCCTGCCGAGGCACGGCTCTGCCCTGCCCCGACGGCTGCCGTGAGACGATGCCCGAGGCGCCGAAAAGCAACTTTCTAAAAGGTGGCCTTTCAGCGTGCAAAAGGTATCCTTTCGGGCTGCAAAAGACCACCTTTTGCGAGCCAAAAGACGGCCTTTTGGAAAGCCCCGAAAAACAGTCCGTTGCAACGGCAGCAGTCTGCCGCCGAAGAATGCGGCCACGATTTCGGCAGAAATATCTGACGGCAAAAAAGCAGAAACAGCACAAGCCGCGGCAGCATCTGCCCGCAGCGACAAAACGCAACACAGCGGGCGAAAAAGGCGGAAGCACGGACGAAAAAGTCCGGCAGCGAGAAAAGACGCAGAAACGGCAGAAAAACGCCGCAGACGGAAAAACCATGCGGCAGCACAGCCGGAAAACAAGGCCGCCGCAACGCCATGCCGCACACATATAATATATATAGCGCACAACGCGCCGAAAACAGCGAACAAGAGATAATATTAGTATAAAGTACGTAACTAAAAAGAAAAGATGAACAACAAAACACTATTGGAGAATCTGAGATGTATTCCTGATTTTCCGCAGAAAGGAGTAAATTTCAGAGACGTAACAACACTGTTTAAGAATCCGAAATGTCTCCAGATAATGGAAGACGAGCTTTACGAGATGTACAAAGACAAGGGCGTAACCAAGATTGTGGGCATAGAGAGCCGCGGCTTCGTCATGGCTTCTGCACTGGCCATAAAGCTCAACGCCGGCGTTGTTTTGTGCCGTAAGCCCGGCAAGCTGCCCGGCGAAACCGTACAGGAGAGCTACTCGAAGGAGTACGGCACCGACACTATCGAGATTCATAAGGACGCCATCACCGAGGACGACATCGTGCTGCTGCACGACGACCTGCTGGCTACAGGCGGCACCATGAAGGCTGCGTACGACCTTGTGAAGAAGTTTAACCCGAAGAAAGTATACGTAAACTTCCTCATCGAACTTATACACGAAGACCTCAACGGCCGCAGCAACTTCGAAGAAGGCACAGACATAACAAGCCTGCTGCAGGTATAATTATTTAGGAGTTATATTCGGGAGTTAAGGAGTTAGGAAGTTATGGAGTTAAGACAAATGCATCTGTTTATTGAGTCTGCACATGGCTCGACTTTCTTATCAGAGAACTAAGGGCCAAGACCTTTATCAAGTTTATTTTTAAAGCAGAATTTATATCTACACAATGTCTTCAAAGACATCACGTACACCACCGAAAACAACAAGGCATACGTCTTAACTCCTTAACTACATAACTCCTTAACTCCTTATAACTATTCCACCCTCTGTTTAAAGTTTCACGTGAAACAAAATTTTTCAAAACCATTTTAAATAAGGCACTTACGCGGCATGACTAAAGAAGAAAACGAGAAGAGGCTGGCACGGCTGAAGGCCATTGTGAGCAACCTGCCCGACAAGCCGGGCAGCTATCAATACTATGACGAGAGCGGCACCATAATATATGTTGGCAAGGCCAAGAACCTGAAGAACCGCGTGTCGTCCTACTTTCATAAGGAAGTGGACAGATACAAGACCAAGGTGCTTGTAAGCAAGATTCACGACATAACATATACCGTGGTGAACAGCGAAGAAGACGCGCTGCTGCTCGAGAACAGTCTGATAAAGAAATATCAGCCCAAATACAACATTCTGCTCAAAGACGGCAAGACTTACCCCTCTATCTGCGTAACTAAAGAATATCTGCCGCGCATATTCAAGACGCGCACAATAAACAAGAAATGGGGCTCTTATTACGGCCCTTACAGCCATCTGCCTTCGATGTATGCCGTGCTCGACCTGATAAAAAAGCTGTATAAGCCGCGCACCTGCCGCTTTCCGATAACGCGCGAAGGCATCGAACAGGGCAAATATAAGCCCTGCCTGGAGTATCACATCAAGAACTGCGGCGCGCCGTGCATAGGCAAGCAGAGCTACGAGGAGTACCAGGAGAGCATCGCCCAGGCGCGCGAAATACTGAAAGGAAACACGCGCGAGCTGTCGAAAATGCTCTTCGCGCAGATGCTGGAACTGGCCGAAGAGCTGCGTTTTGAGGAGGCAGAAGCCATAAAACAGAAGTATCTGCTGCTCGAAAACTTCTGTTCAAAGAGCGAAGTGGTGAGCCACACGATCAATAATGTAGACGTTTTCTCGGTAACAGACGACGAAAAAACGGCCTATGTGAACTATATCCACGTGATGAACGGCAGCATAAACCAGGCCTTCACGTTCGAGATGAAGAAGAAGCTGAACGAGAGCGAAGACGAGATTCTGCAGCTCGGAATACTGCAAATACGCGAGAAAGTGGGCAGTACGTCGCGCGAAATAATAGTGCCTTTTATCCCCGACATGACGCTCGAAGGCGTTACGTTCACCGTGCCGCAGCGAGGCGACAAGAAGACGCTGCTCGACCTGTCGGTGATGAACGGCAAACAGTATCGTTTCGACCGCCTGAAACAGGCAGAAAAGCTCAATCCGGAGCAGAAATCAGTGCGCCTGATGAAGGAAATTCAGAACGCCCTGAAGCTGCCAAAGATGCCTTATCAGATAGAGATGTTCGACAACTCTAACATCAGCGGAACCGACGCCGTGGCGGCCTGCGTGGTGTTCAAGAAGATGAAACCGAGCAAGAAAGACTACCGGAAATACATAATAAAGACGGTTACAGGCCCCGACGACTATGCCTCGATGCAGGAGGTCGTAAGGCGCCGCTACACCCGTCTGCGCGACGAAGGACAGCCCCTGCCCGACCTCATAATAACCGACGGCGGACAAGGACAGATGAGCGTTGTGAGAGAGGTTGTTGAGGGCGAACTTCACCTCGACATTCCTATAGCCGGACTGGCCAAAGACGACCGCCACCGCACCAACGAACTGCTCTACGGATGGCCGCCCGTAGTGGTCGGAATGAAGACCGACAGCGAGCTTTTCCACCTGCTAACGCACATGCAGGACGAGGTTCACCGCTTTGCCATAACCTTCCACCGCGACAAGCGCAGCAAGCATGCGCTGCACTCGGAACTGGACGACATTAAGGGCATCGGACCCAAGACAAAAGACCTGCTGCTGAAGGAACTGAAGACCGTGAAGCGCATAAAGGAGACCGACATGGAGACGCTGACATCACTGCTCGGAAAAGCCAAGGCATCCATGGTATACAACCACTTCAACGGCGGGCAACAGACCGCAGCAGAAGACCGCCCGGAAGAGCAGCAAGACGAGGCGTAAAGAGGCAGAGAAACATGCCTGACAAGGCTGCAGAAGACATGCCTTGAGGGCATCACAGACGCGTTCTGACGGCCACGAAACATGGTAGGCAGCACTGCAAAAAGACACGGAAAAAAGCGGCAGAGACAGGCAAAAATAACCTTTTTTCATATAAAACATTTGGCAATAAGAAGCAGAAACGCTAACTTTACAACTAAAAACAGATGAAGATAGTAATACAGCGCGTAAGCCGCGCGTCGGTAACGATTGACGGACAGGTAAAGTCGGCCATCGGCAAGGGCTACATGATACTGCTCGGAGTGGCAGAAGGCGACACGTCGGAAGACGTCGACTGGCTGGTAAAGAAGGTGGCATCGCTGCGCGTCTTCGACGACGAGCAGGGCGTGATGAACATACCTATAACAGCCATCAACGGCGAGATACTCGTCATCAGCCAGTTTACCCTGCTGGCATCCTACAAGAAGGGCAACCGCCCCTCATGGATTCATGCCGCCAAGCATGAAGTTTCTATTCCGCTATACAACGAGTTCTGCGACAAGCTGAGCCGCGAAATAGGCCGCCAGGTAGGCACGGGCGAGTTTGGAGCCGACATGAAGGTTGAGCTGGTGAACGACGGTCCCGTAACCATCTGCATGGACACCAGACATAAGGAATAGCCGCCACGCCCGGTGCATCAGGCAGGCCAAGACGGCAGCTGGAAGCACGACAGACCGCATTTAAGGCCCTCTGAGGCCACAAAACAGCACCGGCGGCATAGTTGTAGGCAAAAGAAGAGAAAACGCCTTACAGGCAAAATAAACGCATAAATATATGGACAACGATATAACAATACGCGAGGCACAGCAGCTCGTAGACCAATGGATAAGGCAGTATGGCGTGCGCTACTTCAGCGAACTGACCAACATGGCATGCCTCACCGAGGAGGTTGGCGAGCTGGCGCGCATCATGGCACGCAAGTATGGCGACCAGAGCTTCAAGCAGGGCGAAGAACAAGACCCGGCAGACGAGATGGCCGACGTGCTGTGGGTGCTGATGTGCCTGGCAAACCAGACGGGAGTTGACCTCACGGAGGCACTCAGAAAGAACCTCGAAAAGAAGACCAGCCGCGACAAGACGAGGCATATAAACAATGAAAAATTAAAAAGTAAAAATTAAAAATTATATCATTATGGCAACAGAAAACGACAACAAGAAGCACGAATGCTCACACGAGCACAAGCACGAGACAGAGTTTCCGAAAATGAGCAAATACGACGAGGCTCTGAGCAAATATAACACTGAGATTGACGACGCCGAAGTGCGCGAGGCAGTAAAGAAGATTATAGCCGAGAAGGTGCACGAGAACGACACGCCGGAGATAAAGAAATTCCTCTTCGGAAGCATCGAACTGACATCGCTCAAGACCACCGACTCGGAGGAAAGCATACTGGCTTTCACGGAGAAGGTGAACGAATTTGACGCCACCTACCCCGACCTGCCCCACGTGGCCACCATCTGCGTATATCCATGCTTTGCCAAGACGGTGAGCGAGTCGCTCGAAATCGACGGCGTTGAGATAGCCTGTGTTTCAGGCAGTTTCCCGTCTTCACAGGCCGTTATCGAGGTCAAGGTGGCCGAGACAGCGCTTGCCGTTAAGGACGGTGCAACGGAGATTGACATCGTTATGCCCGTGGGCAAGTTCCTCAGCGGCGACTATGAGGGCGTGGCCGACGACATCAACGAGCTGAAACAGGCATGTGGCGAAGCACCGATGAAGGTTATCCTCGAGACAGGATGCCTCAAGACAGCCTCTAACATAAAGAAGGCTTCAATAATAGCGATGTATGCCGGCGCCGACTATATCAAGACTTCTACGGGCAAGCTTGAGCCTGCCGCTACGCCGGAGGCTGCCTACGTGATGTGCCAGGCCATCAAGGAATACTACGACGAGACAGGCATACAGATTGGTTTTAAGCCCGCAGGAGGCATCAATTCGGTGATGGATGCACTTATCTACTACACCATCGTTAAAGAGGTTCTGGGCGAAAAATGGCTCACCAACAAGTGGTTCCGCCTCGGCACAAGCCGTCTGGCCAACATGCTGCTAAGCGAACTGCTCGGCGAAGAGACAAAATTCTTCTAAAAGAAAGATTGTGAGGGCCCGGAGATGATGGGACCTATAAGACTTATGGGGCTGATACAGCATGAGCATAACAGGCTAACTGACAGCTGATTAGCCATGTTTTACAGCCTCATAAGTCATTTTTAGCCTTAACAACAAGCCGCAAAATGCGGCATTTAACCTGCAACAAAAACACATGGAAAACAACTTTATTCAGCAGCACGGACACTACAGATAACTTATTGTTTATCAGAAGGCTGAATACATTTATGACATCACTTTTTATTTTGCGCATAAATATCTCGACAAGGCCGACCGAACCATCTACCAGATGATTCAGGCTGCACGCTCAGGCAAGCAGAATATTGCCGAGGGAAGCGCAGCAAGCAGCACCTGGAGAGAGACCGAACTGAAGCTTACAAACGTTGCAAAAGCCAGTCTGCAGGAACTTTTAATTGATTATGAAGACTATCTGAGAGTAAGAAATCTTGAACAATGGAGCGTCAACAGCACTAAGACCATGCAGACAAGGATGGCTTGCAAGAAGCATACAGACAGCGCCTATTTCCGCAAAGCCATAGCGGTAAGGCCGGACGAGACAATAGCCGACATAGCGATAACCCTTATTCATCAGACCGACTCGCTGCCGAGAAAGCTCATAGATCATCTGAAAACCGAGTTCTTGACACACGGAGAAATAAAAGAAGAGATGTATGCCACACGCAAAGAATGGCGCAGACAGAACCAATAATAAGCACATAAAAAACGCAGAACCTGCCTTTTCAGCAAGCCCTGCGCCCTATCTGATATCTCTGATTTTCAACAACTTACAGGTCGCATAAGTCCCATTACTCCCATAACAGTTCTCATCGCTCCCACATCTCTCTATCGCTCTCTACCCTACTTTACTTTGTTCTCTCAATGACAAAGCTCAGATAGGCCTCGAGACTGCGGCGAAGCGCGTCATCAGTAACCTCAGTTTCGATAAACTCCATTGCCTCACGGCGCATTTCCTCCATGCGTTTCTCGGCATATTCAATGCCCCCGTGCTCCTTGGTATAGTCCACCAGGATGGCTATTTCGTCCTGAGTTATCGTGCGCTCCTTCACCTTGTAAGCCAGCTTGCGTATGCTGTCGGGCGCCGAGTTGTTCACGGCATAAATGGCAGGCAGCGTCAGCTTGCCCTCAGCCATGTCGTTGCCCGTAGGCTTGCCTATTTCCGACGAGTCGTAATAGTCGAAGATGTCGTCTCTTATCTGGAAGATTATGCCCAGCGTCTGACCGAATTTCATGGCCTTGCCTATCTCGCTTTCAGGCATTCCGGCAGATATCGCACCCATTGCGCAGCATGCCTCAAAGAGCGCGGCGGTCTTCTGGCGTATCACATTATAGTAGATTTCTTCTGAAATCTGCTCGTTGGATATGCTCGTAAGCTGCAGTATCTCGCCGTTAGACAGCGTCCTACCCAGTTCAGCCAAATATTTGATTATCAGTTCGTTGTGCGTCTCAGCCACATGCAGCAGCGCCGTAGAAAGGATATAGTCGCCAATGAGCACTGCCACCTTGTTGTCATACAGGGCGTTAACCGATGCCTGGCCGCGCCTCTCGGTGCTCTCGTCAACCACGTCGTCGTGCACCAAGCTGGCCGTATGCAGCAGCTCCAGGCCCACTGCGGCGTGCAGTGTGGCACTGCTCACCGAGCCGTAATTCTTGGCCATGAGCAGTATTAGCATGGGGCGCATGCGCTTTCCGGCGCGCTGGCGTATACGCCTGAAGATTTCTTCCTGCAGGTTGTCCGTATGTGTGAGCGACTTGTTGAACAGACTGATGAAGTCATCGAGTTCTGCTTTTATGGGCTCCTTAATAAGAGATAAATAATCCATCATGCTGCAATTTTAATACAAAAGTAATTATTTTATCGGATTAATGCTAAAAAATTAGTAATTTTACACGTAAAAAACTCATATTACATGGATAAGCTGTTCCTTTTTGACGCCTACGCGCTGATATACCGCTCGTATTACGCATTTATAAAGAACCCCCGTATCAACTCTAAAGGGCTCAACACGTCGGCCGTGATGGGCTTCTGCAACACGCTGCACGAAGTGCTCACGAAAGAAAAACCCACATATTTGGGAGTGGCCTTCGACCCCCACGGCCCTACCTTTCGCACCGAGGCCTACGCCGAATATAAGGCGCAGAGAGAGGAGACGCCCGAGGACATACGCCGCGCTGTGCCCATCATAAAGAGCCTGCTCAAGACCATGCGCATACCGGTGCTCGAGGCCGACGGATACGAGGCCGACGACGTGATAGGCACACTGGCGCTCAAGGCCGGGGCTGAAGGCGTGGAGACATATATGCTTACGCCCGACAAGGACTACGGACAGCTGGTAAGAGAGAACGTCATGATGTATCGCCCGCGCCACGGCGGAGGATATGAAACGCTCGATGCCGAGAAGGTGTGCGCCAAGTATGGCATTGCAAACACAAGTCAGGTGATCGACCTCCTGGGACTGATGGGCGACTCGGCCGACAACATTCCGGGATGTCCGGGCGTCGGCGAGAAGACTGCTGTGAAACTTATCAACGAGTTTGGCAGCGTGGAGCAGCTGCTCGAACAGACCGACAAGCTGAAGGGTGCGCTCAAGAAAAAAGTTGAGGAGAATGCCGAGCAGATAAAATTCTCGAAATTCCTCGCGACGATAAAAACCGACGTGCCGGTTGAGCTCAACCTCGACGAACTGAAGGTGAGCGAGCCCGACGCCGACGAACTTCGCAAAATCTTCACCGAACTGGAGTTTAAGACGCTCGCAGACAAGTTTCTTAACAAAGCTGAAAATAATAAAAAAAGCGTTCAAATTCAACTCGATTTATTCGCAGAAAATCCGACCGACGGCCAAGTTTTTTCAAAAAACGCTAGTCTGAGAGCGTTAAACGAACTGCCTCACACATACAAACTCATTGATAATGAGGAAGAAATGAAGAAAATCTGTGATTTTTTCATGACAAAAAAAATTCTCAGTCTAGACACAGAAACCACTTCAACGAGCGCAATCGATGCCGAACTGGTCGGTTTGAGCTTCTCTGTGAAGGAATTTGAGGCCTTCTACGTGCCCGTTCCTGCCAATCGTGAAGAAGCGCAAAAGATAGTTAACATATTTAAACCGCTATACGAAAACCCCGAAATCGTCAAAGTAGGACAAAATATCAAGTACGACATGGAGGTGCTGGCAAGCTACGGCGTGTGCGTGGCTGGTCAGCTGTTCGACACGATGATAGCCCACTACCTCATCCAACCCGAGCTTCGCCACAACATGGACTACATGGCTGAGACGTGTCTCGGATATCAGACCATACACATAGAGGAGCTGATCGGACCGAAGGGCAAAAAGCAGAAGTCGATGAGAGACCTGCCGCCCGAGCAGATTGTCGACTATGCCGCCGAGGACGCCGACGTCACGCTGCGACTGAAAAACTATCTCGAACCGAAACTCGAGGAGGTGGGCGTAACCCAACTCTTCTACGAAATAGAGATGCCGCTGGTGCGTGTGCTCGCCGAGATGGAGCTAAACGGAGTGAGGATAGACACGGCGGCGCTGGCAGAGACGTCGGAGATTCTGACCAAGAGACTCAACGACATAGAGAAGCGCATATACGAGCTGGCGGGCGAAGAGTTTAACATAGCATCTCCCAAGCAGGTTGGCGAAATATTGTTCGGAAAGCTGAAGATTGTGGAGAAGCCCAAGAAGACAAAGACGGGACAATATGTTACGTCGGAGGAGGTACTGCAACAGCTCAGCGGAAAGCACGAGATTGTGGGTAAGATACTGGAACACAGAGGATTAAAGAAGCTGTTAGGCACATACGTCGACGCGCTGCCGAAGCTGATAAACCCGCAGACGGGGCACATACACACATCGTTCAACCAGACCGCCACTGCCACCGGCCGACTCTCTTCGTCTGACCCTAACCTGCAGAACATACCCGTGCGCGGCGAGGACGGCAAGGAGATACGCAAAGCGTTCATACCCGAGGAGGGCTGCCTGTTCTTCTCGGCCGACTACAGCCAGATTGAGCTGCGCGTGATGGCGCATCTGAGCGGCGACGAAAACATGATAGAGGCATTCCGTTCGGGCCACGACATACATGCCGCAACGGCAGCAAAGATATACAAAGAGGACATTGCCGACGTTACGCGTGACCAGCGCACCAAGGCCAAGCGCGCCAACTTCGGCATAATATACGGCATCACGGTGTTCGGTCTGGCAGAGCGTCTGGACATCAGCCGGCAGGAGGCGTCGCAGCTGATAGACGGCTACTTCATCACCTTCCCGAAGGTGCACGAATACATGGAGAAGGCCAAGCAGACGGCGCGCGAACATGGCTACGTAGAGACATTTTTCCGTCGCCGCCGCTATCTGCCCGACATCAATTCGCACAACGGCACGGTGCGCGGCTTTGCCGAGCGCAACGCCATCAACGCCCCTATACAAGGCTCTGCCGCCGACATAATAAAGGTGGCCATGGTACGCATCTACAAGCGCTTCAAGGACGAAAATCTGCGCTCCAAGATGATTCTGCAGGTGCACGACGAACTCAACTTCAGCGTTGTGCCTGATGAGAAAGAGACCGTTGAACGCATAGTTTTGGAAGAGATGCAGGGCGCCTACAAGCTCAACGTACCATTAGTTGCCGACTGCGGCTGGGGTGCCAACTGGCTTGAAGCACACTAATGAACAATCAAACGGATAAATATAACGTGCTGCAGGTATTAACTGCAGCACGTTTAAAACAAGAAAAAGAACTATCAAACAACATAAAAAACTATGGGAGAAAAAGCAACTACAGTTGAGAAACAAATCAACCTCCTAAAAGATAGAGGAATGACGACAAATTAGATAAATAATTATTTAAATTGAAGTACATATTAGGAAAAATATTGCTAATTTTGCATTAGCATAGAGTGCCGATAAGAACTTTGTCGTCTTATTTGCACTATAAAAAGTAAAAAATGGGGTTGTACACATAAGCTGTGCAATCCCTATTTTTATAAAACGACCATCATTATTCTATACAATATTTATACACAAAAAACGCTTGAATGCATATTGTTTTGCCGACAAATACCGATACAAAAAGGTAATATTAGAATGCAACATCACACTAAAAAGCGGCATGAGAGGGCGAAAACAAAAAAGTATGGAAAACTAAACACCTCAACACTTAATTATTCGCCAAAAAACACTATATTTGCCATACAATAATACCTAATTTCATCTAACCTATGGCATACCAATTTAAGATAAAACTGCTGAACGTGAAGAAACCGCCTGTATGGCGAAGAGTCATCATACCAGAGAACTGCACTTTTGAAGAATTTCACCACACAATACAGATAAGCTTCGGATGGAACAACGAACATCTGCACAGATTTGGCGAGAAGCCCTACGGAGGCAACTTCGAGATAAGCTCAAGATGCTACGATGACGACATGTTAAGCAACGTAGACAGCAATATGTACAGAAAAAGCCTTGATGAACAGGAAACTAAGCTGTGCGACGTGTTCGGCACTGACCGCCAAAAGCTGCTGTATGTCTACGACTTCGGCGACGACTGGGTGCATGAGATAGTGCTCGAGGACATTCTGACCGTGATTTATCCTCACCCTGTATGCACCGCCGGAAAGGGCTGCTGTCCGCCCGAAAACTGCGGCGGACCGATGGGCTACGAGATGCTGAAGGAAACGCTCGAGAAGAAGCCTAACAGCGCGGAAGCGCGCCGCATAAGGGCTGAACTGGGGCTGAAAAAGGGTGAGCGCATTGAAGACTACAAACTTGATCTTGACGTAATTAACATAGAACTTAAAAATCTGAAATTTATAATGGAAGAAGAAATTGACGACGAGAGCCTCGACCTCTTTGAGCCGTTCTACGACGACGAATGGGCCGAGCAGATGCACTGTGCCGTAACAGTGTGCGACACAGAGGGAAAAATACTGTATATGAACGAGAAATCGCGAGCCACGTTTGCCAGCCACGGCGACCTGATTGGGCACAACATGTTCGAATGTCACAGCCCGCAGTCGCAGGCCAAGATACGCGAACTGATGGCCACAGACGGCACTAACTCGTACACGATACAGAAGAACGGAGTGAAGAAAATGATATATCAGACAACGTGGAAACGCGACGGCAAAGTGGCCGGCCTGGTAGAGATTTCGATGGTGATACCGGAGGAGATGCCGCACTATGTAAGGAGTTAAAGGAGTTAGAAGTAGTTATAGGAGTTAAAGCCATATGCTCTTCTTTGTAGGAGTTAAAGCCAAATGCTTTTCTTCGTAGGAGTTAAAGGAATTAAAGCCAAATGCACTAAAAAGGAAAGCGCCGATTAAAAATATCAAATAAATTGAATAGAAAATAAGATATACAACAAAGATTTATCTTATTTCTTATGATTATGCAAGAAGCATTGTCATAAACAAAAATTAGAGGAGCTAACGTAGCTAAAAGTCTTTAAATAAAGCCTTGACGACATCGTAAACAGCCGCAAGACATTTGACTTTAACTACTTTAACTCCTCTAACTTCTTTAACTACTTTTTATTAGAACAGCTTTGTCTTTCCGGCCAGAGTGTCGTGGTTGTTCTTCAGGTCAGTCCAGTCAACCTTAACCTTGGTGCTGATGCCGTTGATATACTTCTCGATGTTAGTATATCCGTCGCCTGTGCAGTCGCCGTTGGCGTCGCTCGGGTCGTTGGGGTTAAGACCGTTGGCAATCTCCCACTCGTCGGGCATACCGTCGCCGTCGGTGTCAACGCGGGGTTCACCCTTATATTCGGGATATCCGCCCATCTGAGCCGGGTCTGTAATGATGCCGTACTTGTAAGAATCTTTGTCCAGACGGCGATACTTGAAGAAGCCGTCCTCGTTCTTCGACTTGTCGCTCAGTCCCCACATGTCGCCATAAGGATTCTCCTTCGGCAGCTTCTTCACATAGTAAGCCTTGCCTGTGCGAACCTCCTCGATGATGCGCTGGTCAACGATGTCGCGGATAGGCAGCGTTGCACCTACGTTCTCGAGCACGTAGTCGAATGTCTTTTCAGACGGAATGATGGTCATGTGAGCCATAGGGAACGGCTCGTTAGACTTCATCAGGGCCAGTACGTCCTCAGGCACGCCGCCCTCGCCCTTCAGGTCCTTGTCGGCAATCTGTATACCGCCGTCCCAGTTGTCCTTTGTAACAGCCTCGTTGCCTTCCATGATGTTGCCGATGGCATAAACGCGGCCAAACTGCTGATACGGGAAGAGGTTCTTGCTGCGGCTCTCAGTCTTGACGATACGGTAGCCTATAGGCGAATCTTTCGGAGTGAGAGGTCCGGGCTTATAGTAGTTGTTGATGAAGTTGCTCATTGTAGAGAACTCGCCTCCGTCGGCAGTACGGTGAACCCAGTTGTATACGATGTTGTTCACGAAGTTGAACACACCACCCCATCCTATTGACGGGTTACGGCCGGTGTTGTCGGCCCAGAGGTTACGCATGAATGTGGTGTTCTCGCCGCCGATGGTAGAGCCGAAGGCGTGGTTGTATGTGTCGAGCGCCTTAGCCGAGATAGTGTTCTGTATTGTAACGTTCACTGTAGGCTCCTTGCGCGAAGGCTTGCCGTCGCCCATGTCGAACATATGGCGGTAGAAAGAGATGTTCTCGTCAAGTCCCCACTCGCAAGAGCAGTGGTCTATCATGATGTTTCCTACGGGGTTGCCGCCGAAAGAGTCTTCACGGTTCCACACGTGTGTGTTGCCGCGGCGGAAGCGCATATGGCGCACGATAACGTCGTGAGTGTTCACCTGGAACGACTCGCCTGCAATGCACACGCCGTCGCCGGGAGCTGTCTGTCCTGCTATGGTAACGTAAGGAGCGCGCAGAATGATAGGAGTCTTCAGATTGATGATACCGCACACGTTGAACACGATGATGCGCGCACCGCCCTGCTCGCAAGCCCAACGGAATGAGCCGGGACCGTCGTCGTTGAGGTTGGTTACGACGAGCACCTTGCCGCCGCGTCCGCCGGCAGTGTACATACCGCCGCCCTCAGCACCGGGGAATGCAGGTATCTTGGCCTGCTTCAGGTCGTAAGGACGCCATGCCCATGGCACATAGGGGCGACCTTCCATGGCCTCTTTCTTTACGATGGGGAACGCTACCTGCCAAGCAGAGTCTGAATGAGCCTCCCACTCGGCACGCTGTGCCTCAAACTTAGCCTTTGCTTCGGGCGTAATCTGAGGATACTGAGCCATAGCCTGCTGTGCGCACAATCCTGTCACAGCGGCCATAATTGCCAATGATTTTTTCATATATAACGTGTTTAAACCTAATTAAATTTTCAAGTATTTCCGATATTAGACGGAGAATAAGTGTAAAAGTAACATACAATTAACATACTTTATTTTTTAAAGTTAAATAATTTAAATCAAAAGGTAAAAACAAGATGACATATATCGAGAAATTAAAGGAGTTAAAGCAGTCAGCGCCAACAAGTTGGCCGGAACTACAAGACTATTGTTCTGTCGGATATGCTATCCGACAGCATAAAATATCAGGATCTGTGATCCGAAAAGCATTCCGATTTTTTCCATAATCAGCCTGCACCGAGATCCGAAAAACATTCAGATTTGTTTTCTACACATCAATCTGCATCATGCTATCGTTGAATAATAAAAAGGAAGACAGCGGATTGAAAATCCTGATATTTATTTCCGGCGGAGCGCAGATCCGCCGGCACATTTGCATTGTAGATTTATATCGTTGGTTGCTAAAGGTGGAGACATTGGACGGCTGAGTTAACACCAACAAGTTGGATGGAAACAGCAAGACTATTGTACTGTCGGATATGCACGAGTTGTTGAGCAAAGCGAAAAATTCGACAGCATATAATATAAGAACCGAAGGTCAGCGCAGCTAATTTGTGATCCGAAATACATTCAGATTTTTTCCATAAATTAATCTACATCATGCTATCGTTGAATAGAAAAAGGAAGACAGCGGATTGAAAATCCTTATATTCATTTCCGGCGGAGCGCAGATCCGCCGGCACATTTGCATTGTGGATTTATATCGTTGGTTGCTATAGGTGTAGACATTGGATGGCTGAGTTAACACCAACAAGTTGGACGGAAACTACAAGGCTATTGTTCTGTCGGATATGCACGAGTTGTTGAGCAAAGCGAAAAATTCGACAGCATAGAATATAAGGATCTGTGATCCGAAAAGCATTCCGATTTTTTTCCATAATCAGCCTGCACCGAGATCCGAAAAACATTCAGATTTGTTTTCTACACATCAATCTGCATCATGCTATCGTTGAATAATAAAAAGGAAGACAGCGGATTGAAAATCCTGATATTTATTTCCGGCGGAGCGCAGATCCGCCGGCACATTTGCATTGTAGATTTATATCGTTGGCTGAATGAGAACAACAAGACTAATGTTTTATCTTTGCTACTCAACACATTCCTTCTTAATTCAAACTATTAACCTGCTGTTTGCCGATAAAAAACGGGCCACTTTCGATGCAAAAGTGGGCCGTTTACGACTCGAAAGCGATAGGTTAACAGTCTGAAAGCAGCAGGCAAGGTTTTGCTTACGGTTTATGTCGCACGACGCCATACCGAGACTGCACGTTAAGCAAAGCAGGGCGTTTTGCTTACATATTTTTGCCCTTAATCAGCCCCGCGGCTTTTCCATGCCGGCAGCAACCTACAAAAAGCTCACGCGCAACAGCTGGCGCTGCCAGTTAAAACATCAGCACGACAATATGAATTTTATCACCCACATCATGCATGATTCAGGCTAAAATATGATTTTAGATATAAAAACAGACATTGAGCAAAGCGGCAACAGCCACATTAAGGCATACGACCTGCAGGGACGCATCGTGGCTGAAGGCGAATACAACGAGGTAAGAAACAATCTGAAAAGGGGTATATATATTATCAACGGCCGAAAGGTTGTAGTAAAATGAGAGTAGAAGAGCATGCACCGCAGCAAAATTACAGCCGCGGTGCATGTCTGTAAATATCTGATTATCAAGGGATAAACATTATTTAACACCATTGTCCACCTTTTTATCCCCTATTTTATGCACCATAAATCAATAAAGAATGCTATCTTTGGAAGTCTGAAACGGCAAATTATCAAAATCATTAACCATAATCATCACGTTATGAGAAAAACATTTTTTACACTGATTGCACTGCTGCTGTCGCTCACGACAGTCAACGCACAGATGCTCACACCAGACGGAAGCATCAAAGTAACAAGACAACACACAGCCGTAATTAACAAGCACATGGCTCCGGCAATGAGTCCCAACCGCATAGCGATGGACGCAGACGAGAGAATAATGGGCTTCTACGACTCTGACGAAATAGGCAAGAATGCCCTCGGACTTAACGGAAGCGGCCAGTTTAAGGCCGGCGTTGATTTCAGCAAGGCACAGATAGGGCACTTCGTAGGCGGACAGATAACCAAAGTACGCTTCGCCCTCGGCGAAATCATCGGAGCATCTAAAGTCAGTATCATCAAGGTTTCACTTGACGAAAAAGAGATGACAACCGTAACTGAGGAGGCCGTGGCCAGCACCCAGAAGGGATGGAACGACGTTACGCTTACAACACCCGTAACCATAGAAGACGGCTTTAAATATCGCATCTGCTACGACTTCACATCAGTGCCCCAAAAATATCCGCTGGTAGTAGACCAGGACGTAAACCCGGGCGGAGCCGTTGACGGAGGCTGCCTCATGTACGGAAATCTGGGACAGGGCGGTGAAATAATATGGAAAAATTTCGGCACACAGTACGGCAACTTCTGCATACAGGCCGTTGTTAAGGGCGGAAACTTCCCCGACGAAGACATCACCGTAAGCTCATTCACATCAACAAAATTCGTACAGGCAGGACAGAACATAGCCTACAGCTACAGAATAAAGAACAACGGAAACAACATCCCGTCTGCATACACCATCGACGTGATGCTTGACAACAACGTGATAGGAACAACTGAAACACCTGTTGCTTTGACCAACAGCCCGCAGATTGTGAACGGCAATGCCACCATACCTGCAGACGCTGCATCAGGCAAGCACACACTGGCCGTTAAAGTGACAAAGATAAACGGACAGGCTCCTACAGAGTACACCGAGGACGACATTGCCGGCATGGACGTCAGCGTATATACCGAAAGCATGCTGAGACAGAAGAACCTCGTTGAGGAGTTCACTTCAACAAAATGTCCGAACTGTCCGCTGGCATGGCCTGTGCTCGAAGCTCTGACAGAACTGCGCAACGATATCGTAATAATGGCTCACCACGACAACATACCGCAGCCTGGCGACCCGATGGTGTGCGACGAATCACTGGCATTATCAAATACATACAATCAAACCGGTGATCCATGTGCAATGTTCAACAGATATTATGAGACAAACACTGAGCTGAACAGCGCCCAGACAATCACACTCGGAATCGGATACTACCCACAATATGTAAATCAGGCTGCCGAGATGCTTAATCAGGTAATAGAAAACTCTAACACTATGCCTTCATTTGCAAGCATCAACATAAAGAGCGAATACAACGAAAGCACAAGAGAGCTTAACGTTGAGGTTTACGGCAACGGCGCAAATGGCTTTAACGAAATTATGGGTGAAGACGCAGTGTTGTCAGTGTTCCTTACTGAAGACGGCATACAGTCTGCACAGTCAGGAGGAGACAGAGACGCCATACATAACCACGTTACACGCAAGGCACTAAGCGACGCCTTCGGAGGCGCCATCAACTGGAACGGCAACACATACAGCAACAAGTATACTATCACTCTCGACAGCTCATGGAAGCCCGAGAACATGCACGTAGTGGCATTCATCAACAGACCTGTTGGCAATGAAACAAGCATAGACGACGTGTATGTAAACAACGCTGAGACATGTAAGCTTGGCGAAAGCATCACAGCCGGCATCGAAGCCCCGATAACAGACAAGGGCACTGGCGTAGAGGTTGAGCGCTACACAGTAGACGGCCGCAAGATAAGCAAGCCTGTGAAGGGCCTGAACATCGTAAAGATGTCTGACGGCAGAACAATAAAAGTTATCGTGAAGTAATTTTCTTCAAAAGCACATCAGGCAGCTGACGGGACAAAAGCCTCAGGCAGCTGCCGCCATAACAAAGCCCCCTATGCGCACAATGCGGCGCATAGGGGCTTTGTCATATAATAGCGTCAGCAAAGCCGTCAGGCTGCATAAGGCTTGCATTAGATCAGAAGACTTGCCGCAGCACGCAGACGGCCTTCAGCAGCTACAGGAGGCGCCCATAACACGCCATATTTCAGGAAAAGAACGGCACAGCACCGGCGCAGCCAAAATATCGCGCCCTAAACAAGGCAGAAAATACATTTCGAAGCAACAGAGCGGCAACGATACTCAAAAATTATAAAAACACATATTTTTCTGCTAAAAAGCCACATTTAGGCATAAAAACAGCCTAAAATAAGGGAAATTTGAAGGTTGTCAGGGTTTTGTCAGGGTAGAAAAGCTTGACTTTAAGACATGATTTTAATAATTTTGCGGTGTAAATCATGCTTGCATAAGCAAAAAACATGATGACACATAAAATAAATTGCATGAAATTCCCATAATCCGGATATGGGATTATCATACTAAAAGTAACCCTAACAAGAACCTTAAAAAAGAACGATTATGAAAAAATTATTGTTACTTGTAATGACACTGCTGAGTACGAGTTTAATGTCAGCCCAGACAATGAAGGAAATACCCGGAAAGCGCTTCCACACCATGAGCGAAAACGGAAAATGGCTGTTGGCTTTCGACACAGGCTATATAGGAATTTATAACACTGAGACGGATGAATTTCAAGACTACGACGACCCTATGACAGCCTATGACCTAGGTATAGGCAACTGTGTAACAAACAGCGGATTCCTAGTCGGAGCCGTAGACGGAAGACCTGCGATACTAGACATTGATAAAAAAGAATGGACCAATCTCGGAATAAGAGAAGAAGACTACAACAAGTATTCAATGGCTAACGGAATAACACCGTCACGCAATATCATCATTGGATACATAGGAACAGGACTAAGCATCGGTCAGATATTAGTAAAACCCGTAATATGGTCAATGACAAATGAAGGCACTTACGGACAATATGAAGAACTGCCATATCCCGAAAAAGACTTCTCTGGATGTGTACCGAAATACATTCTGCCGCAATGCATATCTGAAGACGGCAATATCATTGCCGCACAGATGATGACACAGCAGAACAACTGTCTGCCACTTGTATACCGCAAGACACAAGACGGTACGTGGACCTATGAAGTTTACGACAAGGAAGTGTGCGAACCCGGACTTGAATTTCCTGACTACCCTACACATGAACCAGTTGTGCCGGACTTATACGAATATATGACACCAGAACAGATTGAAGCTTACAAAAATGACTCAACAGCATACGCTGATTCTGTATGGAGATACCATTGTGGAGAGATATCTACCTTCCCGAAATACTGGCCAGACAAAAAGAACTATGCTTCAGAAGAAGCTAACGAACTCTTCAACGAAGCATGGGAGGCTTATGTAAAAGAAGCTGACGAGATGCAAAAGATGCTTGATACCTTCAGAGACTTCTATGCCAAGAATGTAAACCATCTGTTCTATGGACAGAATGCTGTATGGATGTCGCCCAATGGAAAATATTATTCCACTACTTGTGAAAAAAATTATTCTATAGGAGACGCTGCGCTGTTCACAATAGATGAAAGTCTGTCAAAACATGACTTTGAAGATAAACTTTACTCCCATACGGTAACTAACAACGGAGATCTGTTTGTTTCAAATACAAGCACAGCTTATGTCTATCCTGCCGGCAGCACAGAACGCATAACATTACCGGAATGGCTTGTATCGAAGGGCGAAACAGAAGCTGCCGAGTGGCTGTCGGACAGAGAGACAGGAACTGCTATCAGCAGCGGCGACGGACGCGTGATATCAGGATTCTATGGAGCACCCGGAAACTACACCAGCTGGATTATCAAGCTCGACGAGACGCCTACAGGCATAACAGACATTGAGCAGGACGGCAACAGCCACGTGAAGGCATACGACCTGCAGGGACGCATCGTGGCTGAAGGCGAATACAACGAGGTAAGAAACAATCTGAAAAGAGGCATATATATTATCAACGGCCGCAAAATTGTGGTAAAATAAAAGTAACGTTTTTCTAAAAGCCGGCACATCCAGTCATGTGCCGGCAAATTATAAAAACAATCTTGACATACAATAAAGAGCTGTAATAAAAATCAATAAGCAGAAATATAATACATAAAAGGAAAAATAAACATATTAGCCCCTATATTTAAAACATAAATCATAAGCATTATAATACAGAAAATTCTACATTTCAGCCAAATATAGATGCACATACACATCTGAAAATACGGACAAATGAATATCGCTGACCGAACTAATAACTCTATCAGCGGCTACAAATTTGTTGATAACCGAAAAAAATAAGACAGTAAGGAAAATGCACATCACTCACTGATTAGCATGCCGTGCTTAATCAGAATCACGTATGGGCACGGCATATTGAATGGGGCGCCGGCATGACATAACTGTTGTGAAACATCAAGGCCGGCGCCCCGTCTTTTTATGACACGGCTTCATAGCATAAAAAATATTATCTTAACAGCCGTCACCGCCACAAAGATGCACAGCCTGCAGGCAGCTATCCCGGCAAGGCATTTACCCCTGAATGTTTAACCCCATACGCCACACCGGGAAAATATTTGCCGGACACTTCTGCCATACCTACAGTCACACATAAAGACACCGGCAGCCGGCAGCATGCGCATCGGAGTGACGCGTGGCGGCTGTTGATATGATGATGCCGGGGTTGGGTAAAGAATAAGGATAAATATATATCAGGCGGCATATTGCCCATATATATCATGACGCGCTGTCCTGCCCGTCGTCAATTATCGACTGCAGATATCCGCGTATCGACACGTCGCTGCCGAGGCTAATCTTCTTACGGAGCCTGTTGCGGCTCTTCTCAACCGACTCAACCTCGCGGAACGTTATCTGCGATATCTCCTTCGAGGTCAGTCCCATGTATATGTAGGCACACAGGCGGCAGTCGTTCTGCGTAAGGTTAGGGTGAGCCTCCTTGAGCTTGGCGTCGAAGAGCGGCGACACCTCGTTGAAGTATGTCTTGAAGCCCTCGTTGAGCCTATTGGCGGTCTGCTGGCGCAGCTTCAGCGATATGCCGTTTACGCGCTTGCGCGTGTCTTCCTCGGCTATGTCCTTGCTCAGCTCGGCCAGCTCCTCGCAGATGTTCTTGTGCAGATTGTCTATCGACGAAAGGTCTATCGAGAATGTTGTCAGCTCGCGGCTCTTCTTTCCTATTTCGCTCTCCATTCTCTTTTTCTCCCATTCGTGCTCTTTCTGCTCAAGCATCCTCAGCTTCTTTTCCTGCTCGAGTATTATAGCGCTCTGCCTCTGCTCGTTTTTGCGCTTCTTTATGCTGACAACCACGAGCACCGACAGCAGCACGGCCACGAGTATGGTGGCCACGGCTATTATCGTGCGGTTGCGCAGCTTTATGTTGGCAAAATCATACTTCATCTTCAGCTCCATGTTGTCGTTGCGCAGCTGTGCTATGTCATACCATGTCATCATCTGAAAGAGCTGCCTCTTCTGGTTGTCAAAGTTGAGCGAGTCGTTGAGCTTCATGCTCTCCTGCAGGCATCTCGACGCCCTTTCGTAATAGTTGAGCTTCATGTAGAGAGTGGCTATCTCCTTGAGATACTTGCCCTTTATGGCGTCCGACTGCTTCGGTATCACCTTCTCCTCGATATACCCAATCTCGCTGAGAGCCTTATGCTTCTGCCCCATGGCTATGTAAAGCTGCACGAAGTTGAGCCTTATCATCAGCTCTGACACCGTAAACTTTTCGCCCGGCAGCGTCTTCTCTGCCATCACAAGAGCCTTCTCGGCCTCTTTATATTTGCCCATCTCGGTGAGCAGTCCGCCCTTGTTGATATAAACGCGCGACAGCACATCCCTGTTGCCGGCGGCACACTGCAGCGCACTGTCGAGGCAGGCAATGGCCTTGGGCATGTCCTTCTGTCCGCAGTAGACCAGCGCCATGTTGTTATACAGTATGCTGCTTGCCCCTGCCAGGCTCTTCAGACTTATCAGCATTCTCAGCGCCTTGGCATAGTCATGCGTGTCATAGTAGAGCTGCGCCTGATTAGTATAAATCTGCACCAGCACATCGTTGAGTCCATACTTTCGGGCTATAGCTGAACCACGGTCGAACATCTTGCGGCCTTCCTCATGAAATCCGAGCATCGCATAGCCTATTCCGGCCGAGTTGGCATACTTTGCCATTATCAGGAAGTCGGTCTTCGTAGCGGCCGTCTTCTTCACCTCGTTGAACACCATCCTGGCAAAGAGCACCTCAGACAGGAAGTCGCCTTTCTCGGTGAACATCTTGCACATGGGATAATAGCTCGCTGCCAGCTGCGCAGGTTTCAGCGAGTCGGCGTTGCTGCGGTTAATCTTGTTGATTTCGTTCAGATAAAACTTCCTGCCGGGCGTGTGCTGCACATACTCCTTCAGATATGCCGTCCACCGCTCCTTCAGCGCATTCTTTTCTGCCCCGCCTGCCACAGCAGGACACACACACGACAACAGCAATGCTGCCACAGCGGCGCGTAGAGCCACGCAACGCACACCGCGGCATGCTGCAGCGCAACATTCAATGACACAGGCTAAAAGGAAAGGCAGACAGAAGGCTGGTCTGCCGTATTGGGTATACATCAAGCGCATAACAGATAAAATTAATTTCAGCGGCAAAACATCAAACAGAAATACCGCCCATGCCAGCATCACGCTGCATGACGGCAGGCCGTGGCGTAAGACTTGTATGCATAGAGAGCCGCTATACTCAAAACATAATATCAGACAAGGCCGGTCTCAAAGGTACGAATTATTAATCAAAACGTGGCCACTTTATCCGCCATTTTTGTCTTTTTGCCGTAAATTAAGCCCTATCCTGCCGCCTTAACAAGGCCTTAACGACGTATGACATTGCGCCGTACGGCGTATGCTTTCTCAGCCGGTGCGGCGGGCCATGACTGAGATAATGCAGCCAGAACGGCTGCAACATAAAGCCGGAGGCAGACAGCCACGCAACAAATCATAACATTAATTATGCCGCCACAATGACAGTTATATCACTTTTTTGTTATAACTTTGCGCCCGGAATATAAACGTTTATAAGACATGTCATTAAAATGTGGTATAGTAGGACTGCCTAATGTGGGCAAGTCTACGATTTTCAACTGCCTGTCGAGCGCGAAGGCACAGGCAGCCAACTTTCCTTTTTGCACCATCGAACCTAACGTCGGCGTGATAACTGTGCCCGACGAACGCCTCACAAAGCTCGCCGAGATAGTTCATCCGGGACGCATCGTGCCCGCAACCTGCGAGATTGTGGACATTGCCGGACTCGTAAAGGGTGCCAGCAAGGGCGAAGGTCTGGGCAACAAGTTCCTCGGAAACATACGCGAAACCGACGCCATCATACACGTGCTGCGCTGCTTCGACGACGACAACATCACTCACGTTGACGGCAGCATAGACCCTATACGCGACAAGGAAATCATCGACACCGAGCTGCAGCTGAAGGACCTCGAGACCATCGAGGGACGCCTGAGCAGGCAGCAGAAGGTGGCAGCCGCCGGAAACAAGGAGGCAAAAATAGAAGTAGGGGTGCTCGAGGCATACAAGGAAGTGCTCGAACAGGGCAAGAACGCACGCGTGGTTGAGTTTGACAGCAAGGAAGAGCAGGACGCCGCACGCAACCTGTTCCTGCTGACGGCTAAGCCCGTGCTGTATGTGTGCAACGTCGACGAGGCATCTGCCAAGACCGGCAACGACTACAGCCGCCGCGTTGAGGAGGTGGCAAAGGCCGAAGGCGCCGAGGTGCTCGTAATAGCAGGCAAGACAGAGGAAGACATAGCAAGCCTTGAGACATACGAAGACAAGCAGATGTTCCTCGACGAGCTTGGCCTTGAAGAGAGCGGCGTAAACCGTCTGATAAAGAAAGCCTACGCCCTGCTTAACCTCGAGACATTCATCACCGCAGGCGAGATGGAGGTCAAGGCATGGACATATCACAAGGGCTGGAAGGCTCCTCAGTGTGCCGGTGTAATCCACACCGACTTCGAGAAGGGCTTTATCCGCGCCGAGGTGATAAAGTATGACGACTACATCAAATACGGCTCTGAGGCTGCAGTGCGCGAAGCCGGCAAGCTGGGCATCGAGGGCAAAGACTATGTTGTGCAGGACGGCGACATCATGCACTTCAGGTTTAATGTATAAACTTTTTTAATTCACAATTCATAATTCACAATTCATAATTGGGTGGATGTCCATATCAAATCACGAACTATGACAAAAGATTGTGAATTATGAATTGCGAACTATGAATTGTTAATTACGAATTGTAAATTACACATTGCTAATTATGAATTGTGAATTATGAATTATGAATTATTATACATCCTGTGGAACCCCAACCTGGTGGCATTTCATCTCGGGCCGATGTCCATACGCTGGTATTCGCTGTGCTGGCTCCTGGGCCTTGCGTCGGCATATTTCATTGTGAAGAGGCTCTACAAGGAGCAGAAGATAAAGCCGGAGCTGTTCGATCCGCTGTTCATCTACTGCTTCGTGGGCATACTGATAGGCGCCCGTCTGGGCCATTGCCTGTTCTATGAGCCCGACTATTTTCTGTCGAGCGGCAAGCATATAGTGGAGATGATACTGCCAATACACTTCATGGCCGACGGCTCGTGGAAGTTCACCGGATATGAAGGACTGGCAAGCCACGGCGGAACCATCGGACTTATTATTGCCCTCTGGCTCTATGTCCGCCGAACAAAGATAAATATCTGGCGAGTGCTTGACAACGTGGCGATAGCTACACCGATAACAGCCTGCTGTATACGCCTTGGAAATTTAATGAACTCAGAAATCATAGGCAAGGCAACCGACGTGCCTTGGGCATTCATCTTCGAGCGCGTCGACATGATTCCGCGCCATCCGGGACAGCTCTACGAGGCTATAGCCTACGCCATTTTCTTCGTCATAGGCTGGTATTTCTACCGCAAGAAGCCGCAGCGCGTGGGCACGGGATTCTTCTTCGGACTCTGCATAACGCTCATCTTCACGGCACGATTCTTCATCGAATTCACAAAGGACATACAGAAAGACTTCGAGGCTTCAATGCTGCTCAACATGGGACAGCTGCTCAGCATCCCGTTCGTTATAGTCGGCTTACTTTGCATATTCAACCGAAAGCTTATGGAACGACTCGGAACTGAAAAACAAATAAGCAAAGACAAGAAGAGCGAATAAGGATTAATAAGCAAATAAAGAATAAACATTGACATTATTACCTACAAGATGAACAACCTACTCTACATACTATGGAACCCCGACCTGGTGGCCTTTAACATAGGACCAATATCTGTATTTTGGTACTCACTGTGCTGGCTCTTAGGACTCGCGTCAGCATATTTCATTGTGAAAAGGCTATACAAGGAACAGAAAATAAAGCCTGAGCTGTTTGAACCACTGTTCATCTACTGTTTCGTGGGTATATTGGTAGGCATGCGATTGGGCCACTGCCTGTTATATGATCCTGACTATTTTCTGTCGAGTGGCAAACATATAGTGGAGATGATACTGCCTATACACTTCATGGAGGATGGCTCGTGGAAGTTCATAGGGTATAAAGGACTGGCAAGCCACGGCGGAACCATCGGACTTATTATTGCCCTCTGGCTCTATGTCCGCCGAACAAAGATAAATATCTGGCGAGTGCTTGACAACGTGGCGATAGCTACACCGATAACAGCCTGCTGTATACGCCTTGGAAATTTAATGAACTCAGAAATCATAGGCAAGGCAACCGACGTGCCTTGGGCATTCATCTTCGAGCGCGTCGACATGATTCCGCGCCATCCGGGACAGCTCTACGAGGCTATAGCCTACGCCATTTTCTTCGTCATAGGCTGGTATTTCTACCGCAAGAAGCCGCAGCGCGTGGGCACGGGATTCTTCTTCGGACTCTGCATAACGCTCATCTTCACGGCACGATTCTTCATCGAATTCACAAAGGACATACAGAAAGACTTCGAGGCTTCAATGCTGCTCAACATGGGACAGCTGCTCAGCATACCGTTCGTAATCGTCGGACTGCTCTGCATGAAGGGCGGAAAATGGATGCAGAAACTGGGCATTGAGAAATAGACCAATATCCTGCGGCTTAACGGCCGAAATAGGGAAATATAAAGTAAAATAAGGGAAATTAGGGGAAATTTTCGGAAAATTTCCCCTAATTTCTTTTTTATTGCCCATTACGTTCAAGCCAAGAAACATAACAAAAGGGATTTTCTGCCGGACATAAAATCCGTTCTGACGCGCTTTCTTGTGTTCGGCGTGAAGATGTAGGGCTGTGCATGAGAAAACGGCTTACGCGGGCTTAAAATGGCGTTATAAAAGAATGTCAGCATGACTTCATGATGCTGACGCGCAACAATGATGCCATGCTGACATATAATGCATATAAACAGACAAGGATTAATCAAGCTTCAACTCAAAATCCACCACGTCGAGCCAGCGCCCGAGCTTGTAGCCTACATCGTGAAAATGCGACGCCTGACTGAAGCCCAGCTTGCGGTGAAGCTCTATGCTCGCCTCGTTGCAGCCCGTTATGCAGGCTATCAGCACCTTGTATCCGCGCCGGCGGCACTCGTCTATCAGGCGGTGCATCAGGGCAGTGCCGAGGCCGCGGCGGGTGAAGTCGGGCGAGAGATATATCGTCGTCTCGTAAGTGTTGCAGTAGGCGGCGCGCTCCTTCCACGGATGGGCATAGCATATTCCTGCCACGCGGCCGTCTTCTTCAGCCACGAGATAAGGGCAGCTTGCCGATATGTGCCCCACCCTTTCGGCCATCTGCTCTTCGGTGAGCGTCTCGGTCTCAAATGTCTCAACGCCCTCTACGATATATCTGTTGTAGAGCGCGGTTATCTCCTGAATGTCTTTTTCCTCAACGTAACGTATCATTTCTGTATAATTTATGTTTGCTTTATCTCTTTATCCTCTACGTGCCGCGGCCTGCCATGCGCTGACAGATGCCGCAGGCGCCCTTGCATACATGCAACACAATCGAAGCCTGACGCCTGACATGCGCCTGACCTCGATTGCAGTATGAATAATCCGGGCCCCGGCCGTGCCAGGCCCGGCGTGGCTTTACTGTCTGTTCACGCTGATCTTAATGCTGCGGTCGGCTATCTTCACCAGCACGACGCCGTCCGTGCGGCCTGCGCTGAGCGTTATGCTGCCTGCCGACGCCTTGCCTGCCGAGAGCATCATGCCGCCCACGCTGTAGAGCGCAACCTGCTCGCCGTCGGCAAGTCCGCTTACGGTGATGCTGCCGCCATGCGAGCTTACCACTACGCCGCGGCGCTCGTCAAGGTTTATTCCGGCAGTGTTCAGCGTGGCGTCGATGAAGCACAGCACGGCCTTTGCCTCCTCGCTGTTAAGATAGCCGTGTGCCGATGCATACACGGTTATGTCGTATGCCGCGCCGAGAGCCACCTTGCCGTCGGCCGAATAGGCTCCTTCAACGGCGTCAGACGCGCTTATCGTGTAGTGATATTCTGCCCCTTCGGTGGCGCATCCGAACGTCAGCGAGTTGTCGGCATAGGCTATTGTCGGCGTGGCGCACCTCACGGGGTCAACCACCTGTCCGTCGGCCTCTATCACGTATTTAAATGCGCTCCACGGCTCTATCGACATATAGGCCGTGGTAGAGCCTACCGGCACGTGCAGACGGCACTCTGTGTAAATATTTTCAAAGATGTCACTATCTGCATTCACATCGGCTGGAGTGTCCCACTGGCAGGTGACGTCGGCAAGATACGAGCAGCCGGCAAAACAGCGGCCGCTTATATTACGCAGACTGCGAGGCAGCAGTAGCGACTTAAGCGAGATGCAGCCGTAAAAGCAGCGGCCGCCCAACGTCTGCACGCCTGCCGGCAATTCTACCGAGGCAAGCGATGTGCAATTATAGAAACAGTCGGAGCCGAGTGACACGATGCTGCCCGGCAGATTAACTGAAACAAGACTTGAACAATTCTCAAAGCAGTTGTTGGGAAGCCCTGTAATGCCTTCCGGCAGCGTTACCGACACAAGACTCGTGCATCTGCTAAAGCATCTGAAGCCCATGTCTGTTATGCTGTTGGGCAGTGTTATCGAAGAAAGGCCTGTGCATTCGTAGAAACAGAACTCGCCCAAACTTTTAACGCCGTCAGGCAGGGTTACTGACGTAAGCTTGCTGCAGCCTTGAAAGCAGTTTTTGCCAAGCTCCTTGACGCCTTCAGGCAGGGCTATCGATTCGAGCGACGTGCAACGGTAGAAGCATTTTTCAGGCAATGTGCTGATGCTGCCGCCAAACGTAACAGTCTTAATCGCAGAGCAGCCGTAGAAACAATTATCGCCCATCGTGCGGAGACTGCCCGGCAGAGCTATAGTTTCGAGCGACGTACAGTCGTAGAAACACTGGTAGCCAAGCTCCTCAATGCCGGCGGGCAGCTCAACAGACGTAAGCGACGAGCAGCGGTAGAAGCAGTTAGAACCGAGCGTGGTGACGCCCTCGGGAAGGGCCAAAGACTCGAGCTTGCTGCAACCTGAGAAAGACGAACCGCCAAGCGACGTAAGTCCGTCGGGCAGAGTGGCCGAGACAAGCTTTGAACAAGACTCAAAGCAGGCATCGCCCATCACGCTTACGGTGTTGGGCAGCGAGATGCTCGTTATTTGGTTATCTTTAAAGGCGTTGCTCTGCACGGTGGTCACGGTATAGACATCCCCTTCGTACCACACGGTCTCAGGTATCACGATGTCGCCCGTAAGTCCCTTCTGCTGCATCACCGATGCCTTTCCGCCGTCGAGCAGATAAGTTATTCCGTCGATTGTAGCCGTCTCCTGTGCGCTGCCTGCCAGGGTCATCGCCGCCGCCAGACATGTAAGGATAATTTTCTTCATAAATAGTTTTTTTAATGTTCAAGAAATGTATGTGTTCACTTGTTTTATTTGTAAAAATAGCCGATCGTTTCTCCGTGCAAAAATAAGAAAAAAACAACAAACCGAAAGGCCCTGCCCGAAAAAACAGCATTTTGTGTCGACCAACGCCTTGTATGGCATCAACCCACCCTTAATGCCGACGGCAGGTTTTGGGGATATTTTGCAGAAATAAAACACCTGCAACGAACCGCCAAAAAACGATATGTGCCCTTTCGCACGGCAAAAGCATATCTTCTGCACGGCAAAAGGGCACATATCAGAGGCCGAAAGGCGGCCTTTTATAATACATTGAAATTCAATGCGTTATACAATATAGGGCGATGCACGCCAGCGTCGGCGGCAGACTGATGCATACCATGCCGCCGTAGGGCACGCCATAGGGTATGAGCCACGTCAGCTTCAGGCCTCAGTACGGCCTGCCACGGCAGCCTTCATGCCTGCCTTGGCGTTGGCATACATGCGCACGATGATGTCGCACGCCTGGTCTAACGTCATCGAGCCTGTGTTTATCATCAGGTCGTAGTTGCGCGGATCGTCCCAGCGCTGACCCGTGTAATATTCATAGTGAGTGCCGCGGGCCTTGTTGAGCCTCTTTATCTCGGCCTCCGCCTTAACCTTGTCCAGGCCGTATTCAGACGTGCATCGGTCGATGGCAGTGTCACGGTCGCAATAGCAGAACACGCGCACAACGCCCGGACGTCCCTTCAGCACAAAGTCGGCGCAGCGCCCCACGATGACGCACGGCTCCTTGTCGGCCAGCTGCTGCACTATCTTGCTCTCGGCAAGGAAGAGCACGTCGTCGTCCGACAGTCCCCTGCCCGCCTGCGTGCCGTAGCCCTGCGACAGTATGCACTTCAGCCAGAACGACGGTATGGTCTGCTCGTTGCGCCTTATGTAGTCTTCGTTGATGCCGCTGCTCTTTGCCGCCATCTTTATAAATTCGCGGTCGTAGAGCCTTACGCCGAGCCTCGAGGCAAGCATCTCGCCCAGCATGTGGCCGCCGCTGCCAAACTCGCGGGCTATGGTAACCACCACGTCGGCAGGCGCTGCGGCTGCCTTGCCTTCGGTCTGCTTAGAGTAGCCCAGCACACCGTTGAGCACACGGCAGAACGGTGTGAGGAAGTGAACTATCGGCCCCACGAGCAGCGCCGCAGCCACCGTGCCCTCGCGCACGCCGTGTATGCCGCCTATGAAGAGCATCGAGAACACGCAGGCAAGGATGACATTGCCCACGTCGAAGCCCAGTTTGACGTAGCCGAAGTCGCCGCCTATGCGCCTTGCCAGCACCCTGACGAAGAACTCGCCCGCCACCATTGCCACGTCGGCCTTAACCTCGAGCGTTATGCCGCACGCCAGAATGACGCATCCGGCGAGCATGCTGAGCAGCTGCATGGGATAGGCCTCGGGCTGAAGCCACGACAGCGACGACATGGATATGTCGATAAACGTGCCGAAACAGAGCGTAACGGGTATCTGTATGAGATACATGCGGAGGTCGGCGCGCAGCTGTGAGCGGCTCATCATGAGCGGCTCTGTGGCCACGAAAAGAAGGTTTACGATGATGGTCCACTGGCCCATGGTAAGGGGCGTGAACATACTCAGCACGTAGTTGACGCTCGTTATGGGCGACGTGCCCAGCAGAGCCTTTGTGATGAAGGCTATGCCGTAGGCGTTGATAAACACCGAAATGATAAAAAGGATGTAACGCCTTGTTAGAAATATTGTCTTTTTCTGCATAATATTTTGACTTGAAAACAAATCTGTTCTAATGGAGAATTGAGAATTGAGAATGGAGAAACGAAGTTCGGCGTCAGCCAATTTTGATTTGACTTGAGGAGTATGTGGACGCCTGATGTTGAGCCTATTGCCGGTGTGTCGGGTGTTCTGTGGCCGGTGTATTTTGTCCGCTGTAACCAATTTATTATGTCTTCTGCCGGCATATTTTGTCTTTTACGGCTGTAGTGCTGTCCCCTGCAACTATTCTGTTCTCCTTTCTGATTATGCTATCCTTTCTTTTGTCTTTATTCTCCACGGAGAAATGTTCTCCTTTGTATTGTGTTCTGATTTAAATCACGGCGCAGAACTTATTATCAGTGTGCGTATATGTTGATGACTTACGACATTCATTCACGCCGACAGTCATAGACTTAAAATGTCTGAGGGGCTGCCATGCGGCGCCTTGTCTTTAACCCAAATCGGCTATTATGATTCGGTATGAAAGCCTGAATGCACAAAAGTGATAAAACCATGTGCTGTATGATGACCTGTTGGGGGTTGGTTTTCTGCCGCCACTACAGCTCGCGCCGCGCCACGGCGGCAGCCCTGCCCTGCCCTATTTGCCTGTAACTATGCGCTTTATGTCGTTCAGTTTGTTGAGCGCCTCCACGGGCGTCAGGTTGTTGATGTCGAGCCCCAGTATCTCGTCGCGCACCTGGCACAGCACTGGGTCGTCGAGCTGAAAGAAGCTGAGCTGCATGCCCTGCCGGCTCATGTTTATCTTCTCTGCCGACGGCTTGCCCACTCCGCCCACCTGGGCGTTGTCGGCCTCAAGCTCCTTCAGTATGGTCTCTGCCCTCTTCACGATGCTCTTTGGCATGCCGGCTATCTGCGCCACGTGTATACCGAACGAGTGCTCAGAGCCGCCCGGCTCGAGCTTTCTCAGGAAGATAACCTTGCCGCCCGACTCTCTTACGCTTACGTTGAAGTTCTTTATGCGGGCAAAGTTTTTCTCCATCTCGTTGAGCTCGTGATAGTGAGTGGCAAAGAGCGTGCGCGCCTGAGCCTTGGGATGCTCGTGCAGATACTCCACAATGGCCCACGCTATGCTTATTCCGTCGTATGTAGACGTGCCTCGGCCAAGCTCGTCGAAGAGCACCAGCGAGCGCGGAGTAACGTTGTTCAAAATGTTGGCGGCCTCGGTCATCTCAACCATGAAGGTCGACTCGCCCAGCGATATGTTGTCCGACGCTCCCACACGTGTGAATATCTTGTCAACCAGACCTATTCTGGCGCTCTCTGCCGGCACGAAGCATCCTATCTGGGCCAGCAGCACTATCAGCGCAGTCTGACGCAGCAGAGCCGACTTTCCGGCCATGTTCGGACCTGTGATTATTATTATCTGCTGCTTCTTGTCGTCGAGGTATATGTCGTTGGGCACATAGCTCTCGCCCACGGGCAGCTGCGTCTCTATCACCGGGTGGCGTCCCTGATGTATGTCGAGCACAATGTTGTCGGCATCAATGGCAGGTCGGATGTAGCCGTGCTCGGCGGCAGTCTTTGCGAAAGACAGCAGACAGTCGATACGGGCTATGAGCGAGGCGTCGGTCTGTATGGCGGGGATATACTCCTGCATCGACAGCACCAGCTCGGAGAACAGCTTGCTCTCGAGCTGCAGAATCTTGTCTTCGGCACCCAGAATCTTCTCCTCATATTCCTTCAGCTCCTGCGTGATGTATCGCTCGGCGTTGGCCAGCGTCTGCTTTCTCACCCACTCCTCCGGCACCTTGTCCTTGTAGATGTTGCGCACCTCGAGGTAATAGCCGAACACGTTGTTGTAGCCTATCTTCAGCGACGATATGCCCGTAAGCTCGGTTTCGCGCTCCTGTATCTTCAGCAGATAGTCTTTGCCGCTGTAGGCAATGTTGCGCAGTTCGTCGAGCTCGCTGCTTACGCCGTTCTTTATCACGCCGCCCTTGCTCACAAGCTGCGGCGAATCTTCGTTCACCTCACGCTCAATGCGGTCGCGCAGGCCCTCGCACAGCGCCATCTGGTCGCCTATGCGGCGCAGCACGGCGTTGTCTGCCTCGAGACATGCACGCCTTACGGGCACCAGGGCCTGCAGGGCTGTCTTGAGCTGCACCACCTCGCGCGGCGACACACGGCCCACGGCAACCTTTGATATGATGCGCTCAAGGTCGCCAATGCGGTGGAGCTGACTGTCGAGAAGGTCTTTAAATTCGGGATGGCGGAAGAAATATTCAACCACGTCGAGCCTGTCTTCTATCACGCGGGCATCTCTCAGGGGGAACACCACCCAGCGCTTCAGCATGCGGGCGCCCATCGGCGACACGGTGCGGTCAATGACGTCGAGCAGCGACGAGCCGTCGTCCTGCATGGGGTGCAGCAGCTCGAGCGAGCGTATGGTGAACTTGTCGAGCCTTACGTAGCGCTCTTCCTCAATGCGCGAGAGCGACGTTATGTGGCCAATGTGCGTGTGCTGCGTCATCTCGAGATACTGAAGTATGGCTCCGCTCGCCACCACTCCACTCCTTAGATGCTCCACGCCGAAGCCCTTGAGCGACTTTACGTCGAAGTGGCTCAGCAGCTTCTGGTTGGCCGACTGCTCGGTGAACACCCAGTCGTCGAGCTCGAAGGTGAAGAACTTGTTGCCGAACCAGCGCTCAAACTCTGCCCTGCGGCCGCGCTCAAAGAGCACTTCCTTAGGCGAGAAGTTGACGAGCAGCTTCTCTACATAGTCGTAGGAGCCTTCGCCCGTGAGGAATTCGCCGGTAGATATGTCGAGAAACGCCACTCCGCACGCCGTCTTGCCGAAGTTGACGGCTGCCAGAAAGTTGTTTTCCTTGTAGTTAAGCACGTTGTCGGTCATGGCCACTCCGGGCGTAACCAGTTCGGTTATGCCTCGCTTAACGAGCTTCTTGGTGAGCTTGGGGTCCTCCAGCTGGTCGCAGATGGCCACTCTCCTGCCCGCCCTTACGAGCTTTGGCAGATATGTGTCGAGCGCATGATGCGGAAATCCGGCCATCTCCGTAGGGTCTTTCGAGCCTCCGTTGTTGCGCCTGGTGAGCGTTATGCCCAGTATCTTGCTGGCGTCTACGGCGTCCTGAAGGTATGTCTCATAAAAGTCTCCGCAACGAAACAGCAGCAGCGCGTCGGGGTGCTTTGCCTTCAGCGACATAAACTGCTTCATCATCGGGGTTAGTTCGTTGTCTTTCTTTGCCATGATCTGTTGTGGATAGCCTGCCTGTTCTGGTCTGTAAGTCAGGCACTATGGGTTATTTTCAAGCTGCAAACTTACTAATTTTTTTCCAATTTCTGACTGACAGAAAAGGAAAAACAGCTGAAAACTGAGAATTGAAAGACAATTAAGCGGCTGTTCTTAATCTCTTCCAATTCCCAGTTTTCAAATCCCAATTTTCTATTACTTATAAGTTTGTTGTCATCTTTTTCCGCTGAAGCCCTTTGTCGGAGTGGTTTTCTGCGTCGTTGTCGAGGGCTTGCTTCCTGTGCTTCTTACGGGCTTTGTACCGCTGAACGAGCCTGAAGGCTTTACAGTTGTGCTGCCCGATGTGCCCGTACCTCTCGACGGACGGCCCGTAGCGGGCTTGCCGGCTGAGGTAGTAGGCTTCTTATTAGTAGTGGGACGGCCGTGCGACGCGGTGCCCGTAGAAGGCTTGGGAGCCGTAACCGTGTGGCCCTGATTAGTCGGTTTAGAGGGCTTCGGGGTTGTCGTCACGCTGTGGCCCGAGTGGTTTGTAGTGCCCGTCCTTACCGGCGTCAGCTTGTGAGCGCTGCTGTATGTGCGGCCCTTATACCAGCTCTTGCCGCCGTTGCTGCGCCAGCTGTGGCCTCCGCGGTAGGTGGTGTAGACGCTTGGGCGGCTGTAATAATAGTAAGAGCGGTCGGTGTAGCGCGTGTAGATGCTGTATCTGAAGCCCGAACTCCAGTAGACCGGACGGTAGAAATATGTCCTTGACATATACAGGTTATACTGTGCCGCGGTGAGCACGTAGCTCAGGTCGAGGTTGCGGCGCGTCCAGCACGTAGAGTAAAGGTCGTCCTGATAGTTGAGCGCCATGAGATAGTCGAGGTTTATTTCATACACGGCGTCATACTGGCTCTCATAGAGTCCCAGTTCGTATGCCATCTTGTCTGTCAGGAACAGGGCCTCCTCACGGGCCTGCGTATATGTCATTGCCTGCAACGTAACCGTGGTTATCATCATTATGATGAAGGATGTAAGTAATCGTTTCATAACCGTCAATTTTAAAAATGTTAGACAATCAGCAGTATCAAACAAATGTTCTGAGAGCAAAGATAGTGAAATTTGGGCTAAAATGCAAGCAGTTTACCCTACAACAGCATCGGATTTTCCCTACAATTCAGCGGGATTTGCCCCCGCACACGGCACAGACGGGCACAACTGCCGGGCGTGAAGGGCAGGGCAGAGGGGGCAGGAAATAAAACTTTTTTTAATGTTTTTATATCGCATTGCGAACATATATTGCACAAAAGCGGCATAATTTTGCCCCCGGAACAGGACCTTAGCCCGACAAGGAGAGATTGTTTCATGAGATAACACGGGCCCGGCGCCGCCACGCAAGCTACCGCGGGACAGGGCAGAGGGCACAAATACAACAGACCTTTAAAACTGATTTTAGAAATGATTGTAAGTATTAACCTGAACGAAGAGAGACAGAAAGACTTTGCCGACATGCTGAGCAAGGAACAGCGCGACAGCGCAAGGCGCATAATGGCGCAGCAGCTGGGCCAGCTGCTGACACGCAACCCGGCCGAAAACCTGTACTGGACGGAGAGCAAGACCGACCTGATGGAGCTGGTCTACGACGTCTACATGGCCGAAAGCCCCGTTGACAGGCTGGGCCGCCCCTACAGCTTCAGCGAGATGGCGCGCAGGGCATGCACCGTGCTGCACGTGCCCATGCCGAAGAATCCCTACGCCATGGTGTATAACGCAAGGGAGAGGAAGGGCGTGAAGCAGAAGTCGTTCTTCAGCCGCTACTGCTGGCTGATGTACTGCAGGCACTCGCGCAACCCGCTCTACGCCATGATAAGATGCATGCGCTGAACAGACAACGCAACGGCAAGGTAACCATGAAAAACATTAACAGACCATAAAACACAAGACAATGGACAAGAACACACAGACAAGACTGTCGGAACACTTCACGCTGGAGGAGATGTGCCGCTCGGGCGCGGCAGTAAGACACCGCATAGACAACACGCCCGACAGAGAACAGACCGAACGCCTCAGGCAGCTCTGCCTGAACGTGCTGGAGCCGCTGCGCAGGCGTTTCGGCGTGATACGCATAACGAGCGGATTCCGCTCCGAGCGGCTCAACGCCATAGTGGGCGGGGCTAACACCTCGCAGCACATGAGGGGCGAGGCTGCCGACATACACATATCGGGCATGGAGACGGGGCGCAAGATGTATGCCTACATAACCGCCAACCTCGACTTCGACCAGCTGCTGTTTGAACACTCCATGAGCAACGGGGCATGCTGGCTGCACGTATCCTACAAGGCCGGCAAGGGCCAAAACCGCCGCCAGGCCATACCTTTCTACAAGGCGGCATAAGGCCACGCAACGCGCTGACACCCAGCACATTGCAAAAGGCAGCCTTTCGTGCTGCAAAAAGTTATCTTTCACCCTGCAAAAGACCGTCTTCCGCACTCCGAAAGGCGGCCTTTCTGTTATGCACGGCATAGCGTATATTTATAAAAGATTTAGTGGATACCGACATTTCGCGCAGAAAAAATTTGGTGGATATCGACACTTTGCACTGAAAAAATTTGGTGGAAGGCGGAATTATGGGCACCTATGTGTGAAATACACCAAGGATTATCGCCGGGAAAACGGCATCAACTATCTGCCTGTATACATGACCATGTTATTATAATCAACATACGCATACGAGGCAAATATATGCCGCAAAACGAACATGGCAAACACGGGAAACAGAAAGGAAAAACACCGCAAATGCCATGAACGTAATGCGGCCGGATAGGTATGAAACTAAAATGTCATGTTCATGCTCACGCCAACGCTGCGGCCGTCGTAGTAGGGCAGGGCGGCAAGAGCCGTGGAGCGGCGGCAGGACGACTTGCGGAACAGCAGGGGATAGAGCCTGTAGGCCAGTTTGGTGCTTACGATGCCTATGCACGCACCCGCCACAACGTCGTTTATCCAGTGGCGGTCGTTGTAGACGCGCAGATAGGCCGTGAGCGGAGCCACCACAAAGCCCGACCAGGCTATAAGGGGCGACACCGACTTGTATTCTTCATAAAGAAACTGCGCGCCCATGAAGGCCGTGGCGGTGTGTCCCGACGGAAAAGAGTTGCGCGTGCTTACGTCGGGGCGGCGCTCGCTTATGGCCAGCTTCATGGTGTTGACGATGATGCCCATCGTGGCATACGACATGGCAAGCATGATGGTGCGGTCCTTGAACGAGTGGCGGCCGCGCACGCCGGCAAGGTTGAGCCCGTAGACAGCCACCACGGGCGAATACTGCACATAGTCGTCAGCATGCATCTTGCACCTGTCCTTCGGCACGAGGGCGTATCTCACGGCACGCTTCTGCCTGACCATCCATCCGTTCTCGATATACAGCGCCGACACGCCGACGAGGGCGGCAGGCACCACTATGTCGACAGCCCTGAGCCTGTGGCCGTCGTCGAAGGTGCAACGCCGCTGCACATCGCAGCTAAGGCTGTCGGCAGCACTGACGCCTGAAGCAGCACAGAGCAGCAGCATAATGAGGATGATCCTGAAGTTGAACGTTTCTTTACTTTTCATCATTTCGTTAATTTTTCCGGTGTGTCAAGCAATGTCATGGCCGATGGCATAAACCGGCAAAGATATCACACGGAAATGCTGAAAACCACCTATCGGGAAACTGTTTTTTTAATGTATTTTTCAATATACGCATATCCCGAAAACTTATTTTAACCAAACAGCAAGCATCAACACAGGCTGTAGCGCAAAGCACGGCCTACGACGGCAATCAGCCAAGGCACGAACAGCCCGGCAAGCCGAAAGCATCATAAGCACGGCAAAAAGCCATGCGGGCGTAAGCGCCTGACAGTCAGCACAAAACGAGACATCGGAACTGATCATGAAAACATACTAACAGCAGTTGAGCATACAGTCTATCGTGGTAAAACTTGACATCGCTGATCAGAAAGTGTATCTTTGCAAACGTGAACGACATGAAGCCGCAGGCACCTCAAAGGACAGCATGGACAGCCGGCAACCATCAGCCGCCGAAGCGGCGCCGGGCAGCATGAAAGACACAACTGACACAAAGAAGCTTCTGAATGCAGAGAGAAACACACACAGATTATTAACCATTAAAAAAGAAAGGAAAAAAGATTATGGCAGTTTTTTATAAGTTGTATCAGGAAAACAGAGAAGGTTCGGCAAACAAGGGCAAGTGGTATGCACGCGCCGTGCACACGGGCACAGTTACAATAGACGACCTGGCAGACGAGATGCAGGCCAACTGTACGGTGAAGAGGGCCGACATCGTGGCCGTACTGAGCGAGCTGGTGGAGACGATGCAGAAGCATCTGCAGATGTCGCACCGCGTGAAGCTCGACCGCCTCGGCACATTCAAGATCGGCATGCACACCAGTCCGGCCGACACCGTGAAGGACTTTACGGCAAGCGGCAACGTCAAGTCGGTGCACGTGCTGTTTCAGCCCGAGACCAAGATTGACAAGAACAAGACCCGCACCCGCGCACTGCTTACGGGCTGCAAGGTGCAGGAGCTGCCCAAGAACGCTGTCAGCGACGCCCTCGACGACGTGGAAGCCGTGTAGCAGCAGGGCATGAATGAATGCATGCAGACGATGAACGTAACACACATAAATTAACCCCAAAACGGTCATTAGGATTCGGTCGGGACTTAGCTTTATATTGAGCATATTTTCGTTATATTTTTAGCAGGCATAGCTGGCTATGTCAAGAAAAATCAGACAAAAAGACGCCAATAGAAACAAAAAGACAGACTGAAAGCATCAATGCACAAAATTGATAAAGTAATATGCGGTCTGATGACCGATTTTGATTAAAAAACTTACAAAAACAAAACAGACAATGGGAACAAAGGACAAGAACAACATTTCGATAATTCTGAAGGTGATAGTGGCAGTGGCAACAGCCATCTTGGGCGTGTTCGGAGTGAACGCGGCAATCTGAAAAGGATGCAGTTAATCAAAATCAACCAACCGGTCCGGCAGGCATTTCAGTCTGCCGGATTTTTATGTTTATTCAATATATATACATAAAATATGTGTACTTTTATCACAAAAGCCACATAATGTAAAAATAAATCGCTATATTTGCCAAATTAAACTCAAACATATAACACATAAACCTTGATGCCTATGGGAAAATAGTTTTTACAAAAACAACTATCATGCAGAAATATTTTAAATATACTGAAAAGCTACGAAGGTAATGCCGTATGCCGTGACACAACATGGCAACATAAATCAGAGGCAGAGGCCAACACTGAAATATTTATACCTGATAAACTTGAAACATATAAAAACACTATGCCATGAAACAATATATACTTTTCATTTTGTCATTGCTGTGTGTTACATCATGCACCGAGGAAGATATGAGATGGGGCGATGTAATAGGATTGTCCACACACGAAGTGACGCTTAACGGGGCAGGAGAACCTGTAACAGTCACTACCAAAGGAAAAAGTTGGTGGATAACAACAATAGAGATTGACGGAAAGATAATATATCATCTCACTGACAGCTCTGAAAATTGGAATATGCCTCAGACAGGAAAGTTCTATCAAAAGTGCGACTGGCTCAACGTAAAGGCGGACGACTGGACGCTGAACATATCGGCAGACACGAACTACGAAGAGAGCAGGACATTCAAAATATGCCTTTCAGCAGGCGATTACTTTGACTATATTAACGGCACGCAGGAAGAGCTGATGACGGGAGGCGGTTTTGATGACGTGATCGGACTGTCAACACGCGAAGTCACGCTCAACAGAGCAGGCGACGAGGTGAAAGTAGAAACCAAAGGTAAGACATGGTGGATTACGGTAATAAAAGTAGACGGAGAAACATCGTTCATAAATAATTATTACAATTGCACTAAAGAAGACAGCAAAATGAACGAAACAGGATACTTCAGCAAAAAATGCGGATGGCTGAATATAAGGATGGAAAACTGGACACTGTACTTATCCGCCGATGAAAATCAAGGGGAAGAAAGAACATTCGAAATAAACTTAGAGGCAGGTCCTTACTTCGACCGCATAACCGGAAAGCAAGAAAAGCGCTGACAAGCGCACGCAGCCGGCACAATGACGCCGCAGGCAACACGCACCGCAGACACGACGGTACGCAAAGGCGACTGATATTAATTGGCAATATTAAATATAAACACATCAAAAATGGGCATTTGTTCACAAAAGCCACATAATGTAAAAATAAATCGCTATATTTGCATAATATAAGAGGCGGCTCGGCAATACAAACTCAAAAAGTGTTTTTTGTTTTGCATTGCACTCGTCTTTCATTATATTTGGCAAATTAAGCTCAAACATATAACACATAAACCTTGAAGCCTATGGGAAAATGATGGACGCCAAAATCTAAGAGACCAAAATCATTACACAAAATTAACCTGTTAAACTTATCGCTTATGAAAAAACTGATATTTATGCTCATGGCAGTAATCTGTTTCACGGCATGCTCAAACGACGACAACGACCCCAAAAAGCCTATTAATCCGGAACAGACCAGAACCGTGGAACTGAACGATACCACCCTGACATTTGAACTGAATGCAGACACTGCAACTGTAAACATAGGCAGCAGCGAAGGCTGGTGGATAGAAGAGATTACGACAGAGGAAGACACACTGAAACCTACTGCCGAGGAGAAGCAGCTGATGGCAGGAGGCGGAGCGTATGAAGCGCGATGCCAGTGGGTCAGCATGAAACGCAACGGCAGCAGCATCGAAGTGGCCGTAGACGATAACGTATATAAAGAACGCACATTCAAGATTGTCCTTGCCACAGCCGACAGCACGGCCACCATCACGGGCGTGCAGGAAGAAATGATTACAGGCCAGTGGGACGACATTATAGGCCTGTCGACCAAGACCGTAACGCTCAACGGGGCAGGAGACCCTGCTACTGTAACTACCGAAGGAAAACACTGGTGGATAACATCAATAGAGGTTGACGGAGAGACGCTGTATAATTTCTACTACGACAACACCGAGAACAGAAACATGTATCAGACGGGCAAGTTCAACAAAAAGTGCGACTGGCTCAACGTAAGCGTGGACGACTGGACGCTGAACATATCGGCAGACATGAACTACGGAGCAGGCAGGACCTTCAAGATTTATCTTCAGGCAGGCGACTACCACGACTGCATAGACGGCACGCAGGAAGAGCTGATGACGGGAGGAGCCTCAGACAAAATCGGCTTGTCGACCAAAGAAGTTACACTCGACTATACGGGCAGCGAAGTGAAGATTGACACTGAAGGAAAACACTGGTGGATAACAAGCATTGAAGTTGAAGGCGAAACGCTCTACAACTTCGGCTACGACAGAACCGAAAACAGAAATATGTATAACACGGGCAAGTTCAACCAAAAGTGCGACTGGCTCAACGTAAGAGTGGACGACTGGACTCTGTACATATCAGCAGACGATAACTTCAGAAAAGAAAGGACATTCAAAATAACGCTCGAATTAGGCAACTACTTCGACCATATCAGCGGAACGCAGAAAATCAAAGACAAGTAACACCTGTATAGCGCCATTGTATGGCTGCACACAGGCGGCATACGCAACACATAAACACATCCTAAAAAGAAGCCGGCTGCACGCGCCTATGCCCACATAAGCAGAGCGCGCATGCAGTCGGCATGAGTTTTCAGCGATAAACAACATTGCCGTTAAACCAAAATCAGTCATCATTATTAGGCTATAAGCATCAATGTATCTGTAGAATTAAACCATATGACTGATAACCTGTTAGGGGTAATCGTAACTGTAACATAACGGACAAAATACAATAAAAACAATTTTATTTCGTACAATCGAATTTTTGCATTATCTTTGCATATTATAATTATGTGTCATGCCTGACAGCAAATGTAATAACAAATGACAGGCTTAAAGAATTGCTCACCCTACATCGTACAGATATAACAAAGTTACTTAAAGATTTATGTAACAATAAACTTTTAATATCTGAAGGAAACGGCAGGGGAACAAAATATTATATTAATAAAAAGGTTGACACCTCGGAGGGAAAGGTTGACACCTCAGAAGAAAAGGTTGACACCCCGGAAGAAAAGGTTGACAATACTAATACACATCTAAAAAGAGATGAAATTGAGCGGTTAATAACAGAAAAAGCAAAAGAATACATTTCTTTGGAAGAAATAGCTTTAAGAACTGGGAAAAAATCCAGTTATCTTAAAAATAAGATAATACCGGAAATGATTAGGAAAAATAAGTTGAAAAGACTTTATGCACAGACACCTAACCATCCCGAACAAAAATATAAAGCAACAGAAGAATAAAAAAACAACGATACGGAACAATGGAATACAATTTCAGAGAGATTGAGAAGAAATGGCAGAAACAGTGGGCCGAGATGAAGACCTACCAGGTTACTGAAGACAAGAGCAGAGAGAAATTCTATGTGCTCAACATGTTTCCTTATCCATCGGGAGCAGGACTGCACGTGGGACATCCGCTGGGATACATAGCCAGCGACATCTACGCCCGCTACAAGAGGCTGATGGGATATAACGTGCTCAACCCCATGGGATACGACGCCTACGGACTGCCCGCCGAGCAGTATGCCATACAGACAGGACAGCATCCGGCCATAACTACAGCCGAAAACATAAGCAGATACCGCAGCCAGCTGGACAAGATAGGATTCTCGTTCGACTGGAACCGCGAGGTGCGCACCTGCGAGCCTAAATATTACAAATGGACACAGTGGGCTTTCCAGAAGATGTTCAACTCGTTCTACTGCAACACTTGCCAGAAGGCACAGCCTATAGAGAAGCTCATAGAGCACTTCAGCCAGAAGGGCACCGAGGGACTCGACGTGGCACAGAGCGAGGAGATGAGCTTCACGGCAGCCGAATGGAACGCCATGAGCGAGAAGGAGCAGCAGCAAGTGCTGATGAACTACCGCATAGCCTATCTGGGCGAGACGATGGTTAACTGGTGTGCCGGACTGGGCACCGTGCTTGCCAACGACGAGGTGGTAGACGGCGTGAGCGTGCGCGGCGGTTATCCCGTGGTGCAGAAGAAGATGATGCAGTGGTGTCTGCGCGTAAGCGCCTATGCACAGCGCCTGCTTGACGGACTCGACACTGTAGACTGGACTGAGTCGCTGAAGGAGACTCAGCGCAACTGGATCGGCCGTTCTGAAGGAACAGAGATGCAGTTTAAAATAGCCCCCTCTAACTCCCCCCGTGGGGGAGAACAGGTTTCTCTTGTAGATGAAACTTCCATAAAAAATAAATGGGAGCAGTTTAAGACTGCCAATCCCTTCAACTATGATATTCTGAAAGAATATGCCAAGGAAAACAGAAAAAATTCTACAGACGCAGAGAACGCCCTGTGGGAAGCTCTCAGAAACAAACAGCTTGGTGAAAAATTCAGAAGACAACACGTAATAGGCGACTTCATTGCTGACTTCATCTCATTAAGCAGCAAACTCGTAATAGAAATAGACGGAGATTACCACAACGAACCAGAACAAAAAGAAGCAGACCTGTTAAGGACAAAATTCCTGAACGAAATAGGTTTCACCGTACTAAGGTTTACAAACGAAGAAGTCTTGGGCAACACCGAAGATGTAATAAATAAAATAAAGGAAAAAATAACATTTAAAGCTAACCAAAGCTCCCCCACGGGGGGAGTTGAGGGGGCTTTCACCATCTTCACCACACGTGCCGACACAATATTCGGCGTAACGTTCATGGTGCTGGCACCTGAAAGCGAACTCGTTGAGAAACTTACCACACCTGAGCAGAAGGCTGAGGTGGACGCATATATAGAGCGCACAAAGAAGCGCACCGAGCGCGAGCGCATCAGCGACCGCTCTGTTACGGGCGTGTTCTCAGGCTCTTACGCCATCAATCCGTTCACAGGCGAGAACATTCCTATCTGGATTTCTGACTATGTGCTGGCAGGATACGGCACAGGAGCCATCATGGCTGTGCCTGCGCACGACTCGCGCGACTATGCCTTCGCAAAGCACTTCGGACTGGAGATACGTCCGCTCATAGAGGGATGCGACGTAAGCGAGGAAAGCTTCGACGCCAAGGAGGGCACCGTGTGCAACTCGCCTAAGAGCGGAGTGGAGACTCTCGACGGATTCTCGCTCAACGGTCTGAGCGTAAAGGAGGCGATAAAGAAGACCAAGGAGTTTGTAACTTCTCACAACATGGGCCGCGTGAAGGTGAACTACCGTCTGCGCGACGCCATCTTCTCACGCCAGCGCTACTGGGGCGAGCCGTTCCCGGTTTACTATAAGGACGGCATGCCTTACATGATTTCAGAAGACAAGCTGCCGCTCGAGCTGCCCGAGATAGACCAGTATAAGCCTACAGAGACAGGCGAGCCGCCGCTCGGACACGCTAAGAAATGGGCTTGGGACACAGAGAAGAACGAGGTTGTGGACAAGAGTCTGATTGACAACAAGACAATATTCCCGCTCGAGCTCAACACCATGCCGGGCTTTGCAGGCTCATCAGCCTACTATCTGCGCTACATGGACCCGCACAACGACAACGCCCTCGTGGGCGAGGAGGCCGACCACTACTGGCAGAACGTTGACCTGTATGTGGGCGGAACAGAGCACGCCACGGGCCACCTGATATACTCACGCTTCTGGAACAAGTTCCTGTTCGACCTCGGTGTGTCGTGCCAGGAGGAGCCTTACAAGAAGCTCGTCAACCAGGGTATGATTCAGGGACGCTCTAACTTCGTTTACCGCGTAAACAGCGACGACCACTCTAAGAAGCCGCTCTTCGTGAGTCTCGGACTGAAAGACCAGTATGACGTAACGCCTATACACGTTGACGTAAACATCGTTCACGGCGATGTGCTCGACACAGAGGCATTCAAGGCATGGCGCTCCGAATACAACGACGCCGAATTCATACTCGAAGACGGCAAGTATGTGTGCGGATGGGCTATAGAGAAGATGTCAAAGTCGATGTTCAACGTTGTCAACCCCGACATGATTGTCGACAAATACGGAGCCGACACGCTGCGTCTCTACGAGATGTTCCTCGGTCCGGTAGAGCAGAGCAAGCCTTGGGACACAAACGGAATAGACGGCTGCCACCGCTTCCTGAAGAAGTTCTGGGCACTGTTCTACGATCAGCGCACGGGCGAGTTCCTGCCCGACCAGAGCGAGCCTACGCCGGAGCAGTATAAGTCTGTCCACAAGCTCATCAAGAAGGTTACGCAGGACATCGAGCAGTTCAGCTACAACACCAGCATATCTGCCTTCATGATTTGCGTCAACGAGCTGCATCAGCTCAAATGCCACAACCAGGCATTGCTGACCGATGTGGTAGGCCTGATAGCTCCGTTTGCTCCGCACATAGCCGAAGAGCTGTGGCACGCACTGGGCAACAGCGGCAGCATATTCGACGCATGCTGGCCCGAATACAACGAGAAATACCTCGTTGAGAGCACCGTTCAGATGGGTATAGCCTTCAACGGCAAGCGCCGCTTCGAGATGCAGTTTGCAGCCGACGCCGACAACGCAGCCATAGAGCAGGCTGTGATGGCCGACCCGAGAACGGCAAAATACATCGACGGCAAGCAGATAGTAAAGGTTATCATCGTGCCGAAGAGAATGGTCAACGTGGTTGTTAAATAACAGCCGCGCCCATATCACTAAGGCAAACAGCAAAATAACAGGACACACACAGGCGGCAAAGGCCGGGCAACACAGCAGAGCCCGGCCCCTGAGCCGGCCTGACTCACTCACAGGAGCCGACGCGCTCATGATAAAACCGTTATGTCAACAGAATTAAAAAGAAACACACTTTCACCTTAAAAAAATCACAAGCCATGCAGAAGCAAATATTAATTCGTGAAGCCAAAGACTACTTCAACATCACCCTCGGGCTGATGCTCTACACGTTCGCCTTCACGGTGTTCCTCCTGCCTTACGAGATAGTTACGGGAGGTATAGCGGGAATCGGCGCCGTGGTGTTCTACGCCACGAAGTTCCCCGTTCAGTACACATTCTTCATAATCAACGCCGTGCTCATCGTGGCCGCGCTGAAGATACTGGGCTGGCGCTTCCTGATGAAGACCATCTACGCCACGTTCATGCTGACGTTCCTGCTCGACGTGGCCCAGAGAGTTGTCATCCAGCCCGACGGCACGTTCTACAAGCTGCTGGGCGACGGCAACGACTTCATGTCACTCGTCATCGGATGTATGATGACCGGCACGGCCCTGGCCATAGTGTTCCTCAACAACGGCTCTACGGGCGGCACCGACATCATAGCGGCCTCGGTCAACAAGTACCGCAACATATCGCTCGGCCGCGTAATCCTGCTAATCGACGTGTGCATCATAGGCAGCTGTCTGTTCATCGACACGTTCGGTCCCGTGCAGTTACGCTGCCAGAAGGTGGTGTTCGGCTTCTGCACCATGTTCATCGAGTGCACCATGCTCGACTACGTGATGAACTGGCAGCGCCAGTCGGTGCAGTTCATGATATTCTCAAAGAAATATCAGGAGATAGCCAACGCCATAGCCACCACCACCGACCACACGATAACCATACTCGACGGTCACGGATGGTATACGGGCAAGGAGACCAAGGTGCTCTGTCTGCTGGCAAAGAAGAACGAGAGCGTGACGATATTCAGACTGATAAAGGTTATCGACCCCAACGCCTTTGTGAGCCAGAGCTCCGTGATAGGCGTATACGGCGAGGGCTTCGACCAGATAAAGGTGAAAGTGCCCAAGAAGATGAAAGACAATACGCTAAACGGCAAGTGACGGCAAAAGGCCGCTGCCACGGGCGCACAGAGAAACAATAAAGAAAAGATGAAAATAGTTTTCGCAACAAACAACAAGAACAAGCTGGCCGAGATAAGAGACATGCTCGGCGACAAGATAGAAGTGATGTCGCTGGCCGACATCAACTGCCACGAGGACATACCCGAGACGGCAGACACGCTGGAGGGAAACGCCCTGCAGAAAGCCCGCTACGTGTTTGACAAATACGGCATGAGCTGCTTTGCCGACGACACCGGACTCGAGGTGGACGCGCTGGGCGGAGAGCCGGGAGTCTACTCGGCACGATATGCCGGCGGCGAAGGTCACGACAGCGAGGCCAACATGGCAAAGCTGATGCAGAAGCTCGGCGACAACGACAACCGCAAGGCGCGCTTCCGCACGGTGATAGCCCTGATAACGGGCAGCGGCGACGACGGCGTGAAGCTGTTTGAAGGCGTGGCAGAAGGCGACATAATACGCGAGAAGAGGGGAGGAGAGGGCTTCGGCTACGACCCTATATTCCGCCCCGAAGGCTACGACAAGACATTTGCCGAACTGGGCCACGAGATAAAGAACAAGATATCTCACCGCGCCAGGGCCGTGCAGAAACTTGTAGAATATCTTAAACAGGCAAGCGGCAACAGATAGCCGCCTGCCTTTATATTATCATCACCGCCGCCGGAAAGCGCTGCGCAAAGCGCTCTGGCGGCGCAACGGCAATGCCGCTGAACGAAGAATTTTGGCATTTTATAAAACAAATCTTACCTGCCGGCGTTATATCATTGAGCAACAAGCCACAAGCTGTAAACAAAACAATTATGCGAAAAATAAACACCCATATCCTCAGACATATCATGTCATGCTGTCTGCCGTGCCTTTTTCTGCTATTATCAGTGCCGGCCAATGCAATAAACGGCGGCAGCACAGACGGCTGGACCCTCTATCCAAGCTACGGCAACATAACAGAAATAGAGCCCACGGGCAAGGAGGTGTACGTGCTGGCATCCAACAGTCTGTTTTCGTATAACCCCTCAGACGGACTTGTTGCCACCTACGACAAGACAAATATGCTGTCGGACATCGAGATATCGCATATAGCATGGTCAAAATCGGCCAGCAGACTTATCGTTACCTACACAAACTCTAACATCGACCTGCTTTCAAGAAACGGCAACGTGATCAACGTGCCCGACCTCTACATGAAGGAAGCTACCTACGACAAGACCATAAACAACATTTATATATATAACCAATATGCCTATCTGTCGACAGCCTTCGGCATAGTGAAGATGAACGTCAGTAACGGAAGCATTGCCGACTCGTATCAGCTCGGATTCCAGGTTGACTACTGCTACATCGAGGGCGACTACATCTATGCTGCATCGAGCACGCAGGGCATCTACCGCGGAAACATGCAGGACAACCTGCTCGACAAAGGCAACTGGAGCCGCACGGGCGACTATGTGGCGCAGAACATAGACCGCACAAAGGTGTACGACCAGACCGACGGCACATGGTGGACCAAGACCGAAGACGGAAAGCTAACAGGATATAAGATAAACAGCGACAACGTGCCCATGTATGTAACCGAAGGCGTTGCACCCGACGGACCCGCATCCAACAACTTCTACCGCATATACATCAACAACGGAAGCCTCTACGGCGTGGGCGGCCTGTGGTCGCAGGAGACCGACGGCAACCGCCCTGGCGAAGTTCACGTGTGGAACGGCGACAGCTGGTCGGAGTTTGAAAAGGTTACAACAGACAAGATAGGCCACAGCTACGTTGACGTGCTGTGCCTCGACTTCGACCCAACAATAAGCGGACACGTCATGGTTGGCGCCAAGAGCGGCATGTATGAGTTTCAGGACGGCAAGTTCGTGAAGCACTACACAACGGACAACAGCGCGCTCGAGTCGCCGTTCAATCCGCCGTCGAAAGACTATACCATCGTTACATCTGTAAAATACGATGCTGCCGGAAACCTCTGGGCGCTCAATTCGCTGATAAGCAACAGCATAAAGTGCCTCTCGAAAAGCGACGGAAAATGGACTACATACAAGCATTCAGAACTGTCGGGCACCAACAGCTACGACCTTGAGAAAGCCTTTATCAGCAAGACCAACGGCAAGATGTGGTTTGTAAACAACAACTACAACAACACCATACTTTACTCATACGACTATGCCAACGACGTGCTGACAAAATACGGACCGAGCATAATAAACCAAGACGGAACAAGCCTCGGCGCAAACTACATATTCAGTCCGGTTGAAGACAGAGAAGGAAACGTATGGGTAGGCACCAACGCCGGACCTGTTTATCTCTCGGCAAGCGCCATACAGAACGGCTCCACTTACTTCACGCAGCACAAAGTGCCGCGCAACGACGGCACCAACTATGCCGACTATCTGCTATCGGGCATCGACGTGCGCGCCATAGCCATCGACGGCGGCAACCGCAAATGGATAGGCACCAACTCGAACGGAGTGTTCCTCATCAGCGACGACAACAACACGCAGATAAGCCACTTCACCACAGACAACTCGCCTCTGCCGTCAAACCTTGTGCAGGACATAGCCATCGACGGTGCGTCGGGCCGTGTGTATTTCGCCACAGACAAGGGCTTATGTTCTTATCAGAGCGACGCAACCGAGCCGACAGACGAGATGACCAAGGACAACGTATACGCATATCCCAATCCCGTAAGACCCGACTACACTGGCCTGATAACCATCACAGGCCTTAGCTATGACGCCGACGTGAAGATAGTAACGTCGAGCGGAGCACTCGTAAACCAGGGCCGAAGCACTGGCGGATCATACACATGGGACGGCTGCGACCTCAACGGCAAGCGTGTGGCATCGGGCGTGTATATGGTTGAGACGGCAACATCGTCGGGCGACAAGGGCACCGTGTGCAAGATTGCCATAGTAAACTGACATCACAACAGACATAAAAATCTCAGCAGGAACACGTGACACGAAATACAGACATCCTATCTCACGAAAACACATTATGGACGCAGGGCATATCGGCAATAATGGTTATGCTGATGCACTTCATAATGCAGATTGAAGGTTACCCCCGCATCGTCAACATATTAGGCAGCATAGGCGTGGCTGCGTTTCTGTTCATATCAGGCTTCGGACTAAACGAAAGCTACAAGAAAAGCGGTCTGGCCGGCTACTGGCACAAACGCATCGTGCGCGTAATAATACCGTGCTGGCTCGTCTTTCTGTTCAAGCTGCCGTTTGAAGAGCAGTTCAGCCTGTCAAGGCTTGTCCACAATCTGCTCTTCACCGACTCGGAACTGTGGTTTGTCGACTATATCGTAAGATGGTATATCATCTACTGGCTGGCGCGCAGACTATCACCGCGCCACACCACCAAGATACTTGCAGGCTTCTCAGTGGCCTTCATCTTCGCCCAGCAGCTCATGTGCGAGCAGGCCTTCTCGTTCTTCTGCGGATACATCGTGTCGCAGCATTATGACAAGGTAAGACAGACAAGCCGCGGCAGGATAATAAAATTCACGGCGGCAGCCTTTGCCTACGGCGCGGCGTTCATGCTCATCAAGGAGATTCCGTTCGTAAGGAGATATATCGGCACCGTGCCCTTCAACGTCATACTGCTCAACATCAAGCTACCGCTGGCAGTAGCCATAATCACAGCTCCATACATATTACCGCAGCTGAAGAGGCTCAGACCTATATCATGGTTCGGCAAGATAAGCTATGAGATATACATAGTTCACTTCTTCGTCCTGCCGTTTGTAACCGACTTTTTATCCATAATTAAATACATGGCAGCGTCTACCGTCATTGCCGCCGTGTTCAACAGGATAAACAACGAGCTGAAGAACAACTTCACCACGGTGTTCACCTCAATACTCTACATCGCCGTATGCTACATCATGGCATGTAAATACAGCATGAGGGCCACCGAACATTTCGGATACGTCAGCATGAGCTATGCCGTCATCCTGGCGCTCGTCACGCTGCTGTTCAATAGCCGAAAGACAATTATAAGCAGACATTCTGAGGCAATATTCTGGTCAACGGCAGTGATAATGGCTGTTGCTATGGCAGCCGTGCAGTATCATTTCGACCCCATGCAGAATCAGGTTGACCGCTGGTCGGCCATAGCCAATCCGCTCACCGCCATGTTCAGCGGCCAGTTTCCTTATTCGGCACAGACCCATTTAGGCGGCTACGCCTCGCCGTTCCCGGTGTGGATGGTGTTCCACATACCCTTCTGGGCGCTCGGCAACGTAGGCCTTTCAGAGATTTTCACCGCCCTGCTGTTCGTCATCAGCGTCAAGGCCGCCTACGGCTCTCAGGCAGGCATAAAGGCCACCGTGCTGCTTGCGCTAAGCCTTAACCTGTGGTATGAAACGGCTGTGAGAAGCGATCTTATATCCAATTTTCTTCTTCTTGCATCATTTATAAACCTTCTTATATGCAAGAAGATAACCTTCAGTAAATATCCTTTGATGCTCGCGGCCATATCCGGCCTGTGGCTGTCAACGAGAATAAGCACGGCCTTTCCTCTCTTCATCATGTTCTTTCCCTTCTGGCTCAGGCTTTCTGCGGGCCGCAAGGTGTCTACGCTGCTCATTGCCGCAGCCGTGCTGTGCCTTACGTTCCTTCCGCTTGCATTGTGGGACTGGCACGAACTGTTCTATGCCGAGAACAATCCGTTCTCGCTTCAGTCGAGACAGGGACGCCCGGCCGACTCGCTTCTGCTGCTAGCGGTTGCAGTGATAATGGCTTTAAAATGGAAGGGAAACAACAAGATGCTTATGCTATTCTCGGCTATAATGCTTATCCTGGTGCCCGTGCTGGCATACGGACACAATATGTATGTGTACGGCAACTGGACCGACATATTCAATTCGGCATACGACATAACCTATCTCGACGCCTCGCTGCCGTTCTGCATCACGCTCATGGCAGCCTTCGGAGCATGTCAGATGCAGGCAAAGAAGCCCAGCTTGTAGAGCTTGAATACGATCAACGACGGCTTATTGCCACGCAGATTGCGCAGTTCGGCGCCGCGGAACATTCTGTGAAACAGCCTGACAAGCCACAACATGTGCATCGACCTCAGCCTGTCCACCATGCCGAGCAGCGGCGAATAGTCTTTTAGTTCGCCGGCAAACTGATGCAGAGTAAGCATGGCTTCCTCTATCTTCTTCAGATAAGCCGCGTTGCCCTCGAAGCACGTATAAGCCACAGGATTGTCTATATGCCTTACCACGATGCCGCTGTTGCGGAACGCACGGCCAAGCATCACGTCCTCATATCCGTAGCCCTTTATCCTTTCGTCGTAAGGCACACGCTCAAGAACGGAGCGGTGATAAAAGAAGTTTGTCGTGCGGAACGAATTGTATGGCAGCCTGTTTCTCACCTCAACCGAATGGTTTTTCTCCTCAAATTTCTCATATCTGAAGCGCAGGTTCTCCTTATATAGTCTTGCCGAATCTGCCCCACCGTCAACACACACGCCGCCGCACACGGCCTCGCCGCGCTGAGCTCCGCTGCTGAGATAGCGCAGCAGAAAGTCGTCGTAGACCAGACTGAGGCGCGCGTCAACCATCAGATGCCACTCATATTTGCCCTTAGACGTCATATTGTTGCGCATGGCTGCACGGCAGTCGTGGTGGCGGTCAATAACGTAGCGGCAGTGAGAAAGGCCGTCTATCGCCCTGTTTTCGGCTATCACGGCCTCGTTGGTGCTTCCGTCGTCTATTGCGAGAATCTCATATTCAAGGCCGTCTATGGCTTCAGCCTGCGAATGGAGCACGCTGACAAGCGCCACGGCATTGTCGTTATAGACGGGTATAAGTATTGACAATTCGTTTATCATTTTGTTTTGCACAGATATGAATATTTAAGGTGCTGCCACCGGCGTACCTCTTTTGCAGGCCGGCGTATATTATGCAAATATAATGAAAGCCGGCGGCAAAACAAAATAAAAGGCGCAGTTTTTAGACCGCGCCGCCAAGTGCGTACTATATACGCACCTTAAAAAACACAATAAACAGCATAATTTGCAAATAATGCTATTTATTTTTTTAAATTTGCAAGTATGAAACTCAGTATCATCGTTCCCGTTTACAACGCCGAAAAGACGCTCGGCAGATGCTTGGACAGCATACTGTCGCAGACGTATGAAGACTTCGAGGTGCTGCTCGTTGACGACGGCTCTACCGACGGCAGCGGTCTGACGGCCGACAAGATAGCGCAAGGCGACAGTCGCTTTACCGTCATACATAAGGCCAACGGAGGCCCCTCGGCGGCACGCAACTGTGCGCTCGACCGCATCAGAGGAGAGTATGTAACTTTTGCCGACAGCGACGACGAGCTCACACCGGGCACACTCGGCAGGATAATGGCCATAATGGAGCAGCATCCTGAATACGACATACTGGAATATCCGGCTACGGAACGGCCCGGACGCAAGGACATGCACGTGATGAACCCGGGCAGCAGGGTGTATGCCGACGCCATCGGATGGCTCTCCGACCACGGCTTCGGCCACTGCTGGATGTGGAACAAGGTGTTCCGCAGGCAGATGTTCGACGGCGTAAGGTTTCCTGAAGACAGAAGGATGTTTGAGGACGGCATCGTCCTCGGCAAGATCATTAGCCGGCATCCTGTGATGGCAACCACCGGCGAAGGCATGTATCTCTACCACTGGAACGGCGACGGACTGACAGCCAAGGCTGCCTGCGGCGGACTCGTAACCATGCTCGAGGCGCAGCTCGAAGTGGTGAAGATGCTCGGCATTGACACGAGAGAGAAGAAATGGCACAGGCTCTACATGGACATGTTCACGGCGCAGATGTATGCCTACCGCGCCACGGGCAGACTGATGCTGCACAGCCAGAAGGTTGCAGCCGATATGCACGGAGGCATGAGCGGCATGATAAAATCGCTAATGCTCAACACGTTAGGACTGAAGACAGCGTGCAGGATATTCAAAACACTAAGACCATGAAGATTGTTTATCTGATAGAAGACTTCGCCATAAAGGGCGGGGCAGAGCGCATGATATCCGAAAAGGCCAACACCTTTACGGCCGTGAAGGGGCACGACGTAACCATTGTGTCGATATTCAGCGACAGCCGTCCGCCGGCATATCCGCTCAACGGCGTGTCGTTCATAAGTCTGGACGTGCCCTTTGCCGCCACTGACTGCAGCCTGCTTGCCAAGACCATGTCGCGCCTCAGGGTGCTTACGTCGGCTGTCGTGCGCTTCAACAGACTGATGTCTGAGCTTCGCCCCGACGTAATCTTCTTCACGCTGCCCATGGGAGCGCTGCTCTTGCCGCTCTACCGCGGCAACGCAAAGAGAGTGTATGAGTCGCACTCGGCACGGCAGTTTACGCCTTACCACAGCTTGTTCGCGCCCATGGAGCTTATGGCCGACACCGTGGTGTGCATAACCGAACAGGACGCACGGCAGTATGCACGGGCACGCAATAAGAGAGTTATACCCAACTTTATCAACACTCCACGCCACACCGCCGAAGACTACGGCGCAAAAAGGGCGCTGGCGGCAGGCAGACTTGAGCATCCAAAAGGCTTCGACATCCTTATCAGATGCTGGAAGGAGATAGACAAGGCGCATCCTGACTGGCGGCTCGACATCTACGGCGAAGGCTCGCTGCGCGAAAGTCTGCAGCAACAGATAGACCAACTGGGGCTGAGCGGAAAGATAAGACTGTGCGGACGCACCGAAGACATGATGCAGACATACCCCAGATACAGCCTCATACTGGCCACGTCGAGGTTTGAGGGCTTCTCGCTCGTGCTTGCCGAGGCACAGGCATGCGGACTGCCTGCCGTGACGTTCGACTTTAAATATGGCGCACGCGAGATTGTTGCCGACGGCATAACGGGCACAATAGTGCCGCAGGACGACATGCAGGGCTTTGCCAGGGCAGCAATAGACATGATAGCGTCTGAAGACAAGCGCCGCAGCTATGGCGAAGAGGCTGCAAGGCGAACAATGCGCTTCTCGCGCGACAGGGTGATGGAGGAGTGGTACAGGCTGCTTGACGACCTGAGCCGATGAGCATCCAGCGCAGTATATCTTCTGATGAAACAAGCAGGGCAACAGCTTACAAGACGAGATATGACTATATATAATGTCATACAGCCTTACCGCAACTATAGCCTCAGGCATACTTTAATGGCTGTGCTTATGCAGCATGACATTTACAAATACGGATAAATAATACATAAAGAAAATAGCACCTCAGGCGGTGCTATTTTTTTGTTTACCCCAAATCGGCTATCAGTATTTATATAAAGCCATGTGCCGTCTGATGACAGATTTGGGACTTAAATACATGTTTCTTATTTCAACACAAACTAATCACGGCGCACAGAATATTTCTTATACACTTCAACATATTCTGCCGCCACCTTGCGGTAGTCGTGATACTTTCTTACAAACTCCACGCTCTGCTTTGACAGCAGTGCCACGTTGCCGGGCGTCAGGAGCGCCTGCTCGAGCGTAGCCACATTGTCGTTGAAGCTCTTCTCGGGACTTACGTTTATTATAGGCCTCAGTTTCTTCTCGCCTATAAACTCATAAAACTCTTCCTCGCCACCGCCTATAACCACCGTTCCGCGCGCCATTGCCGCCAGCGAGTTCATCGACGGCGTGTAGCTGTAGAACTGGTCCACCTGCACGTCGGCCTCGTCAAGCATCACGCAATAACGGTCGTAGGGCACGTCCTCTACATACATCACGCTGAGCCGTCCGGGATGCCTGCGGTCGACCTCTTCTATCATCTCGGCTATCTTGCGCGCACCTTTCAGATACTCGCGCCTGCTCTGCACGCCCACCAGCACCTTTATTTTGCCGTCTGTGCCCTTCACGCGTGCGTCATGAGGCACATGCATGGGCAGCGGCACATAATGCAGCCTTGAGCGAAAAGAATCGACGTCGTAGGCAAGATAATACTCATACAGGCATGCCACGAAGGCGTCTGAGCTGCCGGCTGCCTTGTTGAAGCACGACACACACTCGGGCAGGCGCTGCTCTGCCAGTCGGGCCTTGTTCTGCTCCTGGTTGCGCACGCAGCCGTTCCAGTACATGTCCGAATATTCGGGCACGCCCTTCAGCTGGCGCTCGAGCACCTGCGGATCGTCGCCGTAGCATCCTTTTATAAGACAGCGGTTGTGGCGCTTCAGGAAACTGATGAGCATCTTGTTCCAGCTCATCTTCAGCGGCACAAACTGATAGTTGTGTATCTGCACCACATCGTTGCCGCACAGCCGCCTTATGTTGCGCAGGAGCGTGAGCAGCACCTTCAGTCCGCCAAGCTTTCCCCACCGCGGGTCGCGCCTGAGGTCGATGTCGCGCGGACAGTCACGCGGAGCGTTGCCGTCAGACATCAGCACCACGTCGTGTCCAAGCTCAGCCAGACCGTCTCTCAGCGTAGCATGGGCATAGCTCGCCTCACCAATTAATAATATACGCACGGAATTTTTGGAATTAAAAATTAAAAAGTAAAAATTAAAAAATTAAGGAGCAAAAATTAAAAGGCGGGAAAGAACGGAATGTCAGGAAACTAACGGCTTTGCGGCTTGCATGAAATAGCCGGCTAAAGTTTTCCGTTTTTATTATCCCTTCATTCTTCCCAGCCTTTTAATTTTTACTTTTTAATTTTTAATTATGAACAGTCTCTAGCTCATCTCCAGCATGCGGTTTATCGGCTTCACTGCCTCGGCTGCTATGTCGGCAGGAACGTCTACGCTGGGCCATTCATGCTTCAGGGCGTTGTAAACTTTGAGCAGAGTGTTCATCTTCATGTATTCACACTCGTTGCAAGAGCAGCCTGCGGAGCCTTCGCTCACTTCGGGAGGCACGGGCAGGAACACCGTGTCGGGGCACTGGCGCTGCATCTCGAACAGTATGCCAGGCTCTGTTGCCACGATATACTCCTTGTCGGGATGTGCCACGGCATAGTCGAGCAGCACTGCCGTTGAGCCTACCACGTCGGCAAGCTTCACTACGGGACCCTTGCACTCGGGGTGAACCAGCACCAAGGCGTCGGGGTGTTCCTTCTTCATCTCAACGATGGCCTGAGGCGAGAAGCGCTCATGAACATGGCATCCGCCGTTCCAGAGCAGCATCTCGCGGCCCGTAACGGCGTTGATGTAGCTGCCCAGGTTGTGGTCGGGTCCGAAGATTATCTTCTCGTCCTTCGGCAGCTGGTCAACTATCTTCTTTGCGTTGCCGCTCGTAACCACCACGTCGGTCAGCGCCTTCACGGCAGCCGTTGTGTTGACATAGCTCACCACGGTGTAGCCCGGGTGCTCCTGCTTAAACTTCTTGAGGTCTTCGGCGCGGCACGAGTCGGCCAGCGAGCATCCGGCGTTGAGGTCAGGACAGATCACCAGCTTTTCGGGGCAAAGTATCTTGCACGTCTCCGCCATGAAGTGAACGCCGCACATCACGATAATCTTGGCGTCGGTCTTGGCAGCCTTGCGCGCCAGGGCCAGCGAGTCGCCAATGAAGTCGGCCACCTTCTGCACCGATCCGTCGGTGTAGTAGTGGGCCAGTATTATGGCGTCTTTCTCCTTGCACATTCTTCTTATCTCGGCGGCCAGGTCGGTGCCGTTGTCAGCAGGCTCGTCTATGTAGCCCTTCTCTGTCCATTCTTCTTTAACCATAGTGTTTGTTTCTTTTGCCGTGTGTGCTTGTCCTGCTTTCAGGTTACCCTCAGGTTTCCACACCCACATAATTATTCTTATCCTTTGTTTTCCTTTTTTAAAAAAGAGAATGAGTTGTATGATATGCCGTTGATTTGTTCAAAACTTTAGGGCTGAAAGTTTGCTTATTTCGTTATCAACCCGTGGTTATGTGTTTTCAACATGTGCCATTAATATCTTCTGTCTGACTGTCAGGCGTTAAGGCATCTTATCCACAATTCTCCTGTCAGACTGCAAATTTAATAAGTTTATATCTTTTTTCGCCATTTATCTGTTGAAAACTTGCTTATTTTGTCTGTATAAAGGTGTTGATATACACGTGTATAATGTCGTGCCTGCGTGGCGTGTTGATATCCACATATTTTTCCAACGGTTTTCCACATGGTTATCAACAGGGTTTTCAACAGTGTCTCGGTGTTCTTTGTCCGCTGTGGTTCTTGTGCTTGTTTTCATGGTGTTTTCTGCGTTGTTTTAGGTCTGTGGCGTGGCTTTATCCCGGTTTTGGTGTTGCTGTATGCGTTTTTCGTGTTGTGATATGCCGTCTTTTGCCTTGCAACAGGTGGCTTTTTGCATTGCGATATGTGGCTTTTCGTGTGCTGAAAGATGTGCTTTCGGCTTGTTGATAAATGGTGTTTATTTTGTTGATAAGTTTTGTAACGGCCTTAGGCTCACGTCTTTATGATATGTTGAAATATTGTTGAAAAGTGCCGTTATGCTTATTCTTTTCGGTGTGTTCTTCTGATGTGCCTATCTTCTGCGCAGTTTTTTCAGCCGTTCTGTCAAGCTGTTCCACAGCGATGTCTTTTTGTGCAGTATAAACAGCGAGGCAGCTGTGCTCGCCAGGGTGAGCATTATGCCGAGGCAGGCGCTCAGCAGAGTGTTGCCGATAAGTGTTGAAAGATATGCCGCTATGCCTATCGGCAGATGTATGGCGGCATAGGTGCATACGCCTTTCGAGGGGCGGTAGGCGTAGCGTGTGTGGGCATAGGTGTATATCAGCGCCAGCTCGAAGAGATACGACACGAGCAGTCCGGCGCCCGTGCCCGTCAGTCCCATCAGGCGGTATCCGCCCATCACGGCTGCCACCTGCATGGCTGCCGACAGCGTTTCGAGCACGAAGAAGGCCTTAGAGTGGCTCTTGGCGAGCGTCATGTAGGCTATGGGCAGCGTTATGGCCCTGAGATACATCGACATGACGGCTATCTGAGCCATGGGCACCACGGGCGTAAACTTGCGGCTGTAGAGCATCGGCACCACCAGCGGCAGGGCCACGATGAGCAGCGTGAGCATGGGTGCTACGATGAGCAGCGACACCTCTATCTGGCGGTTGGCCGTGAGCTTCATGGCCTGGTTGTCGTGGTTGACGGCCGACAGGCGCGGAAAGTAGTCGGTCTCCATCGCCGAGAACACCATGCCCGAGTAGGTTATCGTAAGCACGAATCCCGCGTTGTATAGTCCCACTATGTCTAGGTCGGCCTCGGCGTTGAGCAGCGCGCGCAGCAGCATCTCGGCTCCGCTTGCCATTATGCCCGACATGATGAAGGCTATGCCCAGCCTTACCATCTCCATGCCTTCGCCCAGCAGGCCCTTGGTTCCGCTGAGCCGCAGCGGATAAGCCCTGTAAGAATACACCACCGTTATTATCATCGTGGCAAGCGCCATGAGTATTATCACGGGCACGATGCCGGTCCATCTGAACATCCAGTATATGGGCACGGATATCAGCAGCGAGGCTATGACCGACCATATCTGCACCACGGCGAGCGCCCTTAGCCGTCGTGTGGCCTTCAGTATGGCCGTCTCGCCGCCCGTTATGGCCATCAGCGCCACGGCAGGCGAGAGCAGCATGAAGTGGAGCGTGTGGTCGCCCCACGAGAAGGCGAGGCTGTTGAGCAGCGGTCCGGCGGCTATGCACACGAGCATGCCGAGCAGTGCTGCCACGAGGCTCCATGCCCTGACAATCCTGATGAAGCGCTCCATGCCTTCTGTGTCGCCCTGATCGTAGAGTTCTGATATGTGCTTTATCGCACTGAAGGATATTCCGAGGTTGGTGGCCTGCGAGATAAAGTTTACCGAAGAGTTGAGCAGCGACGCCAGTCCCATGCCGGCAGGGCCGAGCAGCAGGGCCGTAATCTTGTTGCGTACAAGGCCGATGATGATGTTGAGTCCCTGCACGCCGCCGAATATTCCAGTATATTTCAGCACATGTCCGTAGCTGTCTTTACTTTCGTCTTTATCCATTTAAGATATAGAACGGCGGAATTGGGGAAATATTGTTTGGTTTAGTAGTTAAAGTAGTTAGAGTAGTTAAAGTAGTTAAAGTCAAATGCATTGTTGTTTTAGGAGTAAAGGAGTTATGTAGTTAAGGAGTTAAGACGAATGTTTTTCTTTTAGTAGTTAAAGTAGTTAGAGTAGTTAAAGTAGTTAAAGTCAAATGCATTGTT